>OAWB01000273.1_pt1 | contig 42825 bp, 40 predicted proteins | sample 1550621 | NCBI WGS metagenome assembly OAWB01 (sample SAMEA2580107, study PRJEB22360) | human gut metagenome | biome: human gut; feature: human-associated habitat; material: faeces | place: Denmark | collected 2008/2010
GCAAGGCCTCCGAACTGGTGAAAATGGACGTAATGTCTGCTGGAGATGGCTGTTGCAAGACAAAAGGCGCCACCTACGAAAGTTATTTACCACTATTGGAGGAGCGCATTTCAAAAGCGCGACGGAAATAGTGGTAAATAACTTTCGATGAGTGGACATAATGTCAACTGGAGACAATGAAAATAAATGAACAAGGGAGACACACAAATGCTGTGTACCTCCCTTTTTTCAGGATGCCGGAACCCTGTTATTATTTTTTGAGCAGTCTCTTTAACCAGCCGGCATCGATCAGATTGACCGTCTCAAATTTTCCTTTATAAAATACAGCCCAGTTATTAAAAACGCAGGGCAGTTCCTTTGCCTTTTGCAGAGTGTCCACTTGGATGAAAGAGACAGGTACGTCATTGGCCTCACAATACTGCTTCACCGTCTTGGCGGTCTGATAAACAAAGGGGCACTGCATGTCATAATAGATAGTCAGTTCTTTGTTTTCAATTACCTGCTTTTTGGCACTCTCTGTAAACTCCGGCACTGTTCCGTCAAAGGAAAGGGCAAGCAGTTCATACCCTTGATCCGTTGAGTCCACAGCCTCAAAACCATACTTCTTCGCAAATGACTGGTCAGAAAGCCAGGCTTTCTGCCGTTTCGCTCCCAGCATACAGACGCCGGATTTCCCCTTCTTCCTGGCATCGTCCAGACAATACTCCATCAGGGCTTTCCCGTATCCTTTTCCTTTATGGCTGCCGGAAGCCCATAAGCAGTAGAGATAATAATAATTGTCTCCAGTTATGGGAACCCAGGCAGTTTCAAGGGGAGCATATTCGATAAAAACCACAGCTTTTTCATTTAATTTGCGGAAAACATGTCCTTCCCCCAGCCGTTCTGACAGCCATTGCCGCTTTGCCTCAACCCCTGGATGGGGTTTCCGGCTGCGGATGATGCAGCATAAATGCTCACTGTCAAGATTCTCCGGGATCAGGTTTACAAAATCGGCGTCCATGTGCATCCTCCCCGCTCATAAAAGGTCTTTGCCGTACACGGCAAGATGTTAAACTTCGTTTTTCTCCACTCCGAGAGTCACTTTTTCTCCGTTGATGTTCCAGTCTTTTGTAAAGCCTGCCACAGCTCCTGACACAATGCCTGTGGCCAGCACATCTCCCATAATCGTATCTTTATTTTTGGAGATCAGGCCGCTTACCTTTTCATTTCCTTCATAGGAGATCGTAATCTTATCCATGACTTCAAAGCCTGCTTCTTTTCTCATAGACTGTACTTTGCTGATGATCTCACGGATGAAACCTTCTTCCAGAAGTTCCTCTGTCAGATTTGTATCCAGCACTACCGTAAATTCATTGTCTGCCTCTGTCACAAAGCCTTCCTGTTTCACCATTTCAATGAGCAGGTCTTCCTCTGCAAGCTCCACAGGCATACCATCCACGGTAAAGTTTAACGCTCCCTTGGAATCCAACTCTGCTTTGGCCTTGTTTCCATCCAGTTCCGTCAGATGCTTGCGGATACCGTTCAGCAGTTTTCCATACTTTGGTCCCACAGTCTTTAACTGAGGTTTAAAGTTATAAGTGGTAAAGTTTGAAACATCCTCAGTAAACTCGATGGTTTTCACGTTCAATTCTTCCCGGATGATTTCCTGATAAAAATCTGGAAGCTCGGCCGGAGCCTTCACGTACATCTGACCAATCGGCTGACGGTTCTTGATGCTGGCACTGTTTCTGCACGCGCGCCCAAGAACAACGATCTTCAGGACAGCGTCCATGTTTTCTTCCAGCTCTTTGTCATACATACTTTCATCCACGGACGGGAAGTCGCACAGATGAATGCTCTCAGGAGCCTGAGCATCTACGCTTTTTACAAGGTTCTGGTAAATCTCTTCTGTCATAAACGGAATCATCGGAGCCGCAGTCTTGCAGACGGTGGTCAGTGCTGTATAGAGTGTCATATAGGCATTGATCTTATCCTGCTCCATTCCTTTTGCCCAGAATCTCTCACGGCAGCGTCTCACATACCAGTTGCTCATCTCATCGACAAATTCCTGGAGAGCCCTTGCGGCTTCCGGGATTCTGTAAGCGCCCAGGTTTTCATCCACGGTCTTCACCAAAGAGTTTAATTTGGATAAGAGCCAGCGGTCCATAACCGGAAGCTTGTCATAATCCAAGCTGTATTTTGTCGGGTCAAACTGGTCGATCTCCGCATATAAAACGTAGAATGCATAGGTGTTCCACAGAGTTCCCATAAACTTTCTCTGGCCTTCTGTCACAGCTTTGGAGTGGAATCTGTTCGGAAGCCACGGTGCACTGTTTGTGTAGAAGTACCAGCGGATGGCGTCCGCGCCGTGTTCCTTTAAAGCTTCCATAGGATCAACTGCATTGCCTTTGGACTTGGACATCTTCTGTCCATTCTCATCCTGGACATGGCCCAGCACGATGACATTTTTATAAGGAGCTTTGTCAAACAGCAGGGTTGAGATTGCCAGGAGAGAATAGAACCATCCTCTTGTCTGATCCACCGCCTCTGAGATAAAGTCCGCAGGGAAGTTCTCCTCAAAGACATCTTTGTTCTCAAATGGATAGTGCCACTGCGCAAACGGCATAGATCCTGAATCAAACCAGCAGTCGATGACTTCTTCCACCCGGTGCATTTCTTTTCCGCACTCTGGACACTTGACAGTCACGTCATCAATATACGGGCGGTGGAGTTCAATGTCATCCGGACAATTGTCAGACATACTCTTTAATTCTTCAATAGAACCGATGGCATGCTGGTGTCCGCACTCACACTCCCAGACATTTAATGGTGTTCCCCAGTAACGGTTTCTGGAAATACCCCAGTCTTGGACGTTTTCCAGCCAATCTCCGAAACGTCCTTTTCCAATGTTCTCCGGAATCCAGTTGACGGTATTGTTGTTTTTGATCAGCTGGTCTTTCACATCCGTCATCTTGATGAACCAGGATTCTCTTGCGTAGTAAATCAGCGGAGTATCACATCTCCAGCAGTGAGGGTAACTGTGCTCAAAATCAAGAGCGGCAAATAAAAGCCCTCTCTCTTCCAGATCCTTAAGGATCAGTTTATCTGCATCTTTGCAGAAGGTACCGGCCCAAGGAGTTTCTTTTGTCATCTCACCTTTTTCGTCCACAAGCTGTACAAACGGCAGTCCGTATTTTCTTCCCACCTGGGCATCGTCCTCACCAAACGCAGGGGCAATGTGCACCACTCCGGTACCGTCGGTCAGTGTTACATAGGTGTCGCAGGTCACATAATATGCTTTTTCTTTTGGTGTGACGAACGGGAACAACGGCTCATATTCCTTGTGTTCCAGATCAGTCCCTTTGTATGTCTCTAATACCTTATATTCTCCTTCGAGAACAGTGTCGCACAATGCTTCTGCGAGATAATAAGTGTATCCGTCATTTTCTACTTTTACATAGGTTTCATTTGGATTCACACAGAGAGCCACGTTAGAGGGAAGGGTCCATGGTGTTGTTGTCCATGCCAGGATGTAGGCCTCTTCCTCTTTTACTTTGAATCTTGCGATGGCTGACTTCTCTTTGACATCTTTGTATCCCTGTGCTACTTCATGGGAGGAAAGCGGAGTTCCGCAGCGTGGGCAGTAAGGCACGATTTTATATCCTTTATAAAGAAGCCCTTTGTCCCAGATCTGTTTTAACGCCCACCAGACAGACTCAATATAGTCGTTGTGGTAAGTGACATATGGGTCGTCCATGTCTGCCCAGAAGCCTACCACACCTGAGAAATCTTCCCACATACCCTTATACTTCCAGACACTTTCCTTACATTCTTTGATAAACGGAGCCAGACCGTATTCCTCAATCTGTTCTTTTCCGTCCAGCCCAAGCTTTTTCTCCACTTCCAGCTCTACCGGCAGACCATGGGTATCCCATCCGGCTTTCCGGATGATCTTATGCCCCTTCATTGTCTGGTAGCGGGGGATCATATCCTTAATAACACGTGTCAGAACATGTCCGATATGAGGCTTTCCGTTGGCCGTGGGAGGTCCGTCATAAAAGGTGTAGGTGTCGTCCCCTTTTCTTTCTTCTATACTCTTTTCAAAGATCTTGTGTTCTTTCCAGAACTCTACTGTCTGTTTTTCGCGGTCAACAAAATTCAAGTCGGAAGATACTTTTTTGTACATCGCTTATTTCTCCTTTTATTATTGATGATTTCCTTACGCATTTGTGTGCATAACGCCCGTAGGACTTTTTTATTCCATAAGGAGAACTTTCCTATGGAACAAGAAAGAATCCCGCAAGCGGGATTCTCCGCCTGCGGCGGGTCGCATTGGCGACATAAATCCTTACCGCCGCAGTGCGATCCTCGCGGAGCGTTTTTTATGTCATAGGAGGTTCCGTAGGAATTTCCTATGACATAAAAAAAAGTCTCTTTATGTCCGAAAACATAAAGAGACGAAATAATCTATCATCCGCGGTACCACTCTTTTTTGCACAATCATGCACACTCTGGATATCTGACAATATCCGGCTCTGTAACGGGAGCTCCCGTCTTAAATTACTCTTTTACTTCACTCAAGCCACTCCCAGGTGATGTAAGGCTTCCCGTTCTTTCCGGCTTTCACCAGCCGCCGGCTCTCTGCAAAGACTAAAGGATGCTCTCTGTCCTGATCATCGTGTTTTCACATTTAATTTTCTTTTATGGAAGTTATTATAGTCCTGCCTGAGAGAATATGCAAGTTCTTTTATTGGCAAGGTATAATGACCACTCTCTCTTAAGTTCTTCCTGCCTTATATTCACGGATCATAGTTTCAATTTCATTGTAATCCCGTTCAAATAATTCACTGCAGATCTGTCTCCCCAATTGTTCAGGCGGTACCTTCTCAACGATCTTATCAATGACAAATATCTTGCTTTTCTGCTTATATTTAGGAAGCTGGTTTAACTCCTGAATATGTACTAACTCTGGCCTCCACAAAAGACTCAGCTTCTTGTTCCATATAACTTTCTTGTTTATTCCCGGCTCCCGGAGTAAGTAAAAATCAACCTCCCCTGCGATCTCTTCCACAGTGATAATTCCCCACCACTCTGGAACCTTCTCTTCTACATGAAGTGCGTGGCTGGAACCCACAACAACATAATTATAATCAAAGAACCGGTCATAATCCTTCACCTGCCGTGACAGCCTGGCATAGGAATCAGCATCACTTTTAATCTCGATGCCATAGACAGCATACTCCGTGACCATAACAATATCAGCACGGGAACGTCCCATCTGCTTTTCCTCGATGATTCTGATTTTCCCATGCCGCTCCTCCAGGAAATCAAAAAGAGGCTCCCGGATATCTTTGTCGTATAACATATCAACTCCTGGATAAGGTAAACCCTATCCTATTTTCTTTCCCATCAGTTCATAGTAAAAAATATACTGCTGCATCACACCTTCACACCCTTTATATCTGTCCATTGGGAAACCTTCTGGATAATATCCGTCAAGTGCCTGCCTGATGTGCGTATCCACCGGGAATGCCTCAAAATGGTGCAGGGAAAACAGGCAAATACAGTCTGCTACCTTTTCACCTACCCCGTACAGCTTCATCAGCTCTTCCTTCGCCTGACCATAACTCATGTGCCGAATCTCATCCAGATCAATTTCCCCATCTGCTACACTTTTAGCCGTACGGACTACATATTTGCTCCGGTAGCCCAGATTGCATTCTTTTAATGCATCCTCCGGCAGGCATGCCATGGACTTTGGCGTGGGAAAAGTGTAATAGATATGCCCGTTTGCGTCTTTCCTTTCTTCCCCATATTTTTCGCAGATGTTATCAATACATCTGCGGATACGAATAATATTATTCTGCTGCGAGATCAGGAAAGAAACAATCATTTCCCACAGATCCTGATTCAGAATACGGATGCCAGAGCCAAACTCCGAAGCCTCTTTCAGATATTTGTCCTGCTGGTCGATGGACTCTCTGTACTTTATGTAATCTGTGTCCAGATCAAAATAACCCTTCCAGAAGCTTTCAAACTCATCTTCTTCACAGTAAAAAATACATTGGTCCCCCTTTTGAGCCACCTCCAGGTGCCTGTCCCCCGCGATGACTGAATATGTCTGAGCATCCTTCTTAAGCATACGGAAACACTGGCCGGAATCACAAATCTGTGCTATGTCAAAACATTTGATTGTTTTCGTTATCATAAGTATCCCTGCATCTTTCTATTTTGTCAAATCAGTAGTTATTCTAACAGCTTATCTATACGGTCTAATACTTTATTGTAATTTATGGAACTGTAATCCGTAACATCCAGTTCCAGCAGTTCTCCCAGAAGGAACTTATCATACCCCTTATGTTCACACCGGTCTCTGAACGTCTCATATGACAACAAGGCATCGGCCTTGGACCGGTCCTCCATGACATCTCCTAAGTGATATCTGGTCACCAGATGTGCCAAATGCCTGGAGGGATCTAAGTCTCTTTCCCTGGATCTTTGGTATAGAACATCAATGTCCCCCAGCAGCCGGATCGTAACAGCCTGATATCCATATTGTTCAGTCAGTTCCTCAAGCCTCCCTTTCTGCTTCTCACTGAACGGATAGTCAGAAATGATTATCTGCCCCTTACGCATCCCAGCCCCTAATGTTTCATAATAAATCTTCCATCCTCTTTCTTCCAATGCCGTTTTCTCTTCCAGGCTGTCAAAACCCCAACGGTCCCACAGCTCCTCCTTGATCTCATCCTGGGACACAACAATAAAACCGCTGTGTCTGCCAAGGATCTGATTACACAAATATGTCTTCCCTGTTGCCGGATATCCGGCAAGAAGAATGATCGTCTTTTTCATAAACATCTCCTAAATAAGCAGACTGCCGTTTTAAAACGACAGTCTGTCTTTATAGTGCCAATTCAACTGTCAGATAGTAGGTATCTGCCCGGTAATAAGCTTCTACATATTCTCTTGGAATGTTTTCTTCGTCAAACGAGATACGTTTCACATAAATGAGCGGTGCCCCTTCTTCGATCTTTAACAGCCTGGCCGTCCGCTCGTCTGCCAGGATTGAATAGATCTTTTCCTCAGCTTTAGCAAGCTTGATATGGCAGTGGTTCACATAATAGACTCTCAGGGATTCCTTGGAGAAATCCCTCTCCATAGCTTCAGGAACCCACTGGTGGTCTAAATAATTGATCTCAATGTACATAGGTTTGTCGTCAGCATACCGGATTCTCTCCAGCTTAATCACCTTTGCCTTTTCTTCTAAATGAAGATTCTCTGCAACTTCACTGTCCGCCTCTATAACGGTCTGATTTAGAACCTTTTTGGAGGCAACTCTTGTTTCTTCCCGGTGCTCTCTTAAAAAATTGACAATCTTCTGGTTATCACTTTTTGCCTTCAGGCTTTTCACATAGGTGCCGTGTCCACGCTTCTTCTCGATCAACCCTTCGTCTGCCAGCATGTCCATAGCCTTGCGGACCGTGGCCCGGCTGACCTTGTAGCTGGCCATCATTTCACTTTCCGCAGGTATCAGGTCTCCGATCTGATACTTCCCGCTTACAATATCCTGATACATAAAATCATAAATCTGATAGTAAAGCTGTTCCCTGCCGCTGAAATCCAATTCATGTTTCATCGCTTACACCTCTCTGCAACTATATTTCTAAAATTATTCCATCAACTCTCCTCCGACCAGGTTGATGGACTGTCCGGTCAGATAGCTGGAACTGTCCGTAGTTAAGAAGATCGCCGCATCTGTGACATTTTTCAGATCCACCAGCTTGTGCATCGGAATATTCTTCTTGAAATACGGAAGTACCTCTTCCGGATCAAGATCACGTTTTTTCGCATATTCGTACTTTAATTTTTCCCACATTTCAGTAGGCACAATCCCCGGACAAATGGTATTCACCCGGATCCCCTCGTCCGCGAACTCTTTCGCGATGGACTGGGACAGTCCCTGCACTCCGTATTTGCTTGCACAGTAAATCGTCTGCCAGGAGCTTGGCTTCTTTCCGGACAATGAGGACATATTGATGATCGTCCCGCCGTGGCCAAGCATCTCCCTGACTGCTGCCTGGCAGCATAAAAAGGTTGCCTTCAAATTGACATTGATCGTCAGGTCCCAAAGCTCCTCGCTGCTGTCCAGAAACGGAGCCATCTTTGAAAATCCTGCGGAGTTGATCCATGAATTGATTCTACCATATTCCTCTGAGACTTTGCATGTGTTTTCATCAATTTGTGCCTTCACGGTCACATCAGTCTTGTAAAAAGACGCCGTCCCTCCAAATGCCTGGATCTCGTCAACGACCTTCTGGGATTTTTCTTCATTCAGATCAAAGATTGCAACCTTTGCACCTCTCTTTGCAAACTCTTTTGCCATGGCAGCTCCCATTCCGCTTCCGCCGCCGGTGATCACGGTTACCTTGTCATCTAATCTCTCCGTATTCATCGTAAAACCTCCTTTATTTTTTTATATACTCTGCAATGCTGACCTGCTTATCCTGAGGCATCACCTGCACAAAAACGTTGACCCCTTTTTCGATCAGTTCCATAAAGTTTTTGTTCTCATCCGGGTTTGTGGAAATATTTTTATACAGCACGCTTCTTCCTTCTTTTGCTCCCATTCCACCCACGTCGATCTCGTCGATCTTTATTCCATGATCCACAAGATAATTGAGGATTTCCGGTCCCTTTACCAGAAGAATCGTAGGGGCATCTAGTCCCTGGCTCATAAACTCTGCCGCATCCTGCCGGTTAAAGATCCCAATGGCGATCTCATCCGGCACCGCCATCTCCAGCACATTAATCATAAAATCATCTTCCGCCACTTCGTCGTCTGCCACGATCACCTGTACTGCGTTTTTCTGCTTAATCCATGCGGTCATTACCTGCCCGTGGATCAGTCTGTCATCAATTCTTGTTAAGACTAAGTTTTCCATGCTTTTTCTTACCTCCTTCACTTAAATTCATTCCTTTCACTGCCAGTGCCTCCGGTGATGTGGCAGCTCCGATCAGTTCGTCCAGTGTACTCTCCCCAGTCCTTGCAAACACGAGCGTGATCAGCATCGGCATGTTCATGCCTGAGACAAGTCCGATCTTATGGTCTTTTGCTAAATATCCAGTGCTGTTAAACGGTGTTCCCCCGGTCACATCCGATAAAATTAGGGTCCCTTCTTTTGACTCATGTTCCTCGATTTCCTTTAAAAGCTTTGCCCGATAGGCTTCCGGCGCCTCTCCTGGAAGAAGAGGGACAGCCGAAACTGCCTCCTGTTCCCCTGCCACCATGGTTAAACTCTCCAGAAGTCCCTGGCAGAAATGTCCGTGGCTTACTAAAATGATATGTATCATGATTCCTCTCCTTCTATCCTACAAATCCCAGAAGTCCTAAATATGATGCTGCAATTCCAATGACAAAGATACCCACTACAATCCATGTGACATTGATCTTCTTAGAAACTAGTTTCCATACGACCAGTGTGATGACTAAAGGAATCAATCCCGGAAGCAGTGAATTGAGGATTTCCTGGAACTTCACCACTCCGCTTCCAACAGAAACCTTAAATGGAGTGTTGACTGTGATCCTTGTAGCCGCCATACATCCCACAACCATCAGCCCTACAACGCTGAATGCATTGGTAACTTTATCAATAACACCATTTTTCAGGATTTTCAGCAGTGTTGACTTCCCGTATTTGTAACCATTCATAAACATGAAGTAACCACAGGTAAAGATCAGGACTTCAAATAAAATAGTGAAGAAAACAGGTCCGATGTAATTCCGGTCCAGAGCCATGGTGCAGCCAATACCCGCTAAAATCGGGAACAGGATTCCCTGCATAACCGTATCTCCGATTCCTGCCACCGGCCCCATGAGACCGGTGCGGACGGAATTAATATCTTCTGCAGACACACTCTCTCCGTTTGCCCGTGCCTCCTCCATAGAAACCGTGATGCCGTTGATGATCGGCCCGATGGTAAAAACCTCAGAATTATAAAATACCATATACTTCTTTAACTCCCTTACACGGTCCTCGCTTGATTCATAGAGACGCTTGATCGGACCGAGCATCAGGTTTGCAATACCAAGGGCCTGGAGGCGCTCATAATTATAACAGGCTTCTGTGCTGGTAGTGGCCATCCAGGTTTTAACCAGGTCCTTCTTTGAAAGCTTCTTCTTATAATCCTTTACAGAAGCCTCCTCAGTATAATCTGCACGTTCTTCGTTCTTTTTCAAGGTCAGGCGTTTTACCTTTTTCGTTCCTTCTTCTTTTTTATTATCGGACATAAACATGACGATTGCAATGATTGCCGCAAAGATTGCGATGGCCATGATATCCAGTTTTAGATAGATGGTAAGGAAAAATCCTGCAAAAAAGTAAGGGACCAATTTTTTCTTTCCAAGATAGTTAAGCAACATAGCAATTCCAAGTGCAGGCATGATCCCTCCCACAACCTGCAGCGCGGATACAAGACTCTTAGGAATGGCATTGATCAATGCCGTACCCCACGATTTCCCTGACATGACCAGAGCAAAAGCGGGAATGCCGTATAATACGAACGCCACCAGACAAGAGGGCAGAAAATTCATCCACCGTACTCCGTTGATATTTCCATTGTCCAGCATGGCATCGGCTCTGTGAATCCAGAAGGAATTTACCGTCATATAGATCTGGTTCAGCAAAAGCCCGAACATGCTAAACGGAATCGCAAAGGTAACTGCCATTGTGGGACTCGCCCCTGAAAGAATTGTCATTGCCGTTCCGAAGATGCCCGCCACGATGGTATTGCTCGGCATAGTTCCCCCTGCGGAGATCCATCCCAGATAAATCAGCTGGATGTTGGCCCCGGCAAGCATTCCTGTCATGGGATCTCCCATGAAGATTCCTGTCAGAAGCCCGGTTGTCAGCGGATATACCAGACATTTTGTCACCGGGCCGAAAAACCACCATTGCCCCATTGTTGCCAGCAAAGCTACTAAAACTGCTGAAAGTACCATTCTTAATCCTCCTTTTTCTATTTAATGTTTCCCGCTCAAGCGGACCATTACTTTCCCTTTTTTTGCATTTTCCTGTGTTTTTAATTCCTCTTCCATCTCTTCCAGAGAAAGGCTTGCGCTGATGATCGCATCTGTATTCAACTTTCCGCTCTCCAGTAATGCTACCGCGCGTTTTGTTGTATGCGGGTTTAAGTATGATGTATAAATGCTGAGCTCCTTTGTATAGGCTTCAAACTGATTCATCAGGATCGGCTGGTCAGGATCACCCAGGCCAAACAGCAGGACCTTTGAGTTCTTGCCTGCAATCCTAAATGACTGCTCCATGGTCTGCTTAAGACCGATACATTCAATGACATAATCAATGTTCAATCTCTCTGCGAGCTGTTCAATCTCTCTGTCATCAACCGCATAATCCGCTCCCAGTTCCAGTGCCAGCTTCTGCTTTTCCGGCTCCCTCTCGACCACAATAATCCGGGATGCTCCTGACAATTTCACCATTTGCAGCATGAGGCTTCCAATAGATCCAAGACCATAAATAGCCACTGTAGCTCCGCCCTGTATCTGAATCAAATCCAGTCCATGGATCACACAGGACAGAGGCTCTGCAAAAGCCGCATCTCTTAAGTCAAGGTCTTCTGAAACTTTATAGACGTTCTGCTCCGGAGGGTAGACATAATCGGAAAATCCCTTTGCCACCCCATGCCGTTCAAGGCAGAAGTTCGGAAGTCCCTGCTGGCAGTAAATACATTTCCCACAGCCAAAGCTGGGATCTGCCGCTACCCGGTCTCCTGGCTTAAAGTATTGGACATCCGGTCCTACGGCTGTCACGATACCTGAGCACTCATGTCCCAGAATGATTGGCGGGATGACGGGACTTGCCCCATTCTTCCCCTCAAATTTATGTATATCCGTTCCGCACAAACCGCACCAGGCCACTTCAATCTTTACTTCATCACCCTTCGGCTCCCGTTCCGGGATCTCTCTCACCTCATAGGTTCTGTCTCCTGTATAATAACCTGCTCTCATCTGCTTCACCTGCCTTAATTGAGATTTTTAAATAGTTTGATCTTGCCCTGGACTACTTCGTTGACTGCCTCAATACATGGGACAACGTTATTCCGCAGAGATGCATTTTCTGAAGTATGTCCGAAAAGCTCTTTTGATTTTTTTGTCCATGTTACCAGGAGCTCTGTACCCACATTGAATTTCCGGATACCAAGGTCAATGACCTTTCTTACATCTTCATCCTTAACTCCAGTACCTCCATGAATGACCAGCGGCAGGTCCACCGCCTCTTTGATCTCCTTGAGACGTTCAAAGTTAATGTTGGTCTTAGATTTATATTGTCCGTGATTCGTCCCAATGGCCACAGCCAGTGCGTCAATCCCTGTCTTCTGTACAAAAGTGACCGCTTCTTCCGGATCGGTGTACTTAACCTCTGCCTCGGAGGCCGCCACCCCGTCTTCAGTACCGCCTACGATGCCCAGTTCTGCCTCCACAGAGACATCATGCTTTTTTGCATATTCAATAATCTGCTGTGTCTTTAAAATATTTTCTTTCAGAGGCAGGGAAGATCCATCGAACATGACAGAACTATATCCTGCATCAATTGCTTCTTTGATATCTTGATACTCTTTTGCGTGATCCAAGTGGAGCACAACATCAATTCCCGCCTGGTCTGACATGCTTTCACACACAGATACCAGATTTCTGTGCCCCACATAGTTTGCCGTTCCCACACTGGTCTGTATAATGACCGGAGTACCCTGCTCCTTTGCCGCTGAAATAATCGCCGGAAGCATTTCCAGGCTATGGGTGTTAAATGCTCCTACTGCCATATTTAATTCATCTGCTTTTTTCAGAACTCTGTTTAAACTTGTATACATTGAAACCTCCTCGACCGTCTGCTGTTCTACATTGCCTCCCGTACCGTTTTTTTGTTTCACCTCCCGTCTGTCCGTCCTAATATTATAATGTACGGACGTTTGTACTTTTGAATGTATTATACAACGCTTTTTTTGATTTGTAAACAGTTTTTAAGCCAGGGAATAAAAAAAAATTCCCTGGCTTTTGCTGTCTTCTCATATTTTGTATCTATTTATCAGCGGTTTTCCTCCGACCAGATCCTGCACTGCCGAAGCTTAGGCTCAGGGTCAAATCCTTGATCTACCCCCATTGTAGAAAGCATCTCACACGGAAACTCTGGACAGACCCCGCAGTGATCAAGCGTCTTTTCCTCGCAGCAGGCCTTCACTTTACATTCACCTCCCCAAAACGGAAGCTTCATCTCCAGGCATCCCTTACAGTTGACCTGCTCTTTTCTATCACAAGAATTACAGCAGACTCCGCACCTTGACTCAAACATTCCTCACCCTCCTATGATTCTACTACTATTCCTTCAATCCTCACCTTCCTGCAGATATTCCTGCCGGAATTCTGTGATCCACTCGGTGAGGACCTCTGTGAGGCGCATCTGCTGATCCAAGATGGTCTTTCCCGTCAATGGAACATGCTGTCTCTCCTCACTTTTTTCTTTGATTTCTTCCCTAAGTTCCTGAATCCCTCCTTCCATCCGGCCGATGAGCTCTGCTCTCTTGCTCTCTGAGACAAAATTCAGGTTCATTACCACCGCATTAAAATCCAAAAACAGCCTCACCATTCCTCCTGAAGCTTCTTCCATCAGCGTGAGAAAATACTTGTCACCCTGATCTGTGATATGGTAAACCGTCTTCTCCGGCATCTTCCCTTCCTTGACAATCTCTCCTAACAGATATCCCTTCTTTTCCAGCTGTACTACCTTTTTGTAGATTGAAGGGGTACTGACCTTCACCCACCATGAAATATTCCTGTACTCAACATTCTTCTGCAGCTCATAGGCACTCTGAGGCTGTGCCTTAATCATCCCCAATACTATTAAATCAATTGTCGCCATCTTGTCCCTCCATTCATATATTTTATATTACTATATAATACACTATAAATCAATATAAAACGGCCAGTCCTCACTGGCCGTTTCACATCTGTCTGCTCTATTTATTTTGCCGCTACTGAAAACCACAATTCACAGGTGTAATCTTCTGACTTCACATTGTCCCCGGGATATAATTCAATACACATGCCGCCTGACGGCTGATATCGGTTTGTAGGGAACACTTCTGTATAGACCTTCTTCATGAGATCCTGGAAAGCACCCGGCAAAGGTCCCGTACAGGAAAATACCATCCAGGTATTCGCCGGTATCTCTTCTATCGTAAATCCTTCCTTTACTTCACTGCCATCATATGCAGCAGCTATGGCATAATCGAAATCCCCTTTATCCGGGCTGTCAAAACATACCCCCGCCACTGCTTCGCCAAAGACCCCATCCGGACGGATATAACTGCACAATGCCTCGATTGTGCCGTCCTTGCCGCATTCCTCCCATGTCCTATGAATCTGCTGCTGGCCGATCTCTGTGCCTCCGGTGTACCTCTTTTTCTTAGCGATCACCTGAAAAGCATCTTTCTCCTCAATTCTATAATCCATCACTGTTCCTCCTTCTAAGATAAGTTTTACAGAGAGACGTGAAAAGGATCTCAGCCTTGCTTTGTGGGATCTGGCCTCAGATGGTCTGATTCCATGAAACTTTGTGAAAGCTCTGCTGAAACTCTCAGGACTGTCGTAGCCATACTTCAGAGCGACATCGATCACCCGGCATTTTGTGGAGGCCAGTTCACTGCCGGCTAGCGTCAGCCTCCGGCTGCGGATATACTCTCCCAGGGTACAGCCGCAGAGAATCCCAAATACACGCTGAAAATGAAAATTAGAGGAATATGCCTGCCGGGCGACCTCCTGATAATCAAGCTCCTCCGTCAAGTGGGATTCTATATAATCAATTGCGTTCTGAAGACCGGAAATCCATTCCATGTTGTTCACTCCCTTCTGCTGTAGAAACAGTATAGTTGAAATAGTACAAGAAAGCCTGACAATTTGTGCTGGCCCGTGTGAGGAATAATTTGACATTCATCTAAAAATATACTATAATCATAGTTGTAACATAAGAAAGTTCTTGTTTAATTTTATGTAATATATAAATGAGGATCAATGCAATGATGAAAAGGAAGTGATGTCTATGAAAACAACAAAATCCATGTAATACAAGTGGCCGCCAAACCTGCATCTGCAAAAGCAGATAGAAGTATCACATGGATATTTATAATTTTAGCATGTGTAATTGTACATATCAAGAAAGTAGATTTAATTATGACATTTTCACCAGTTCTCCGGCTTGCTGTCTCAGGGACGTAATGTCTGCTGGAGATGGCTGTTGCAAGACAAAAGGCGCCACCTACGATAGTTTTTTCTTCATTGTCGGAAGGAGGCCTTTCCAGAGCCGACTGGAGACAATGGAGAAAAACTCATACCTTATCGTGCGAAGCACGCACGCCCGAAGGCCATAATATACGGGATGCCCTGTGGGTATATATATATTTACTTTCATCAGAGAAAGGATAGAAAAATGACATCTTCAAAAATAAAAAGTATTTTATTAATAGCATCACTTATTTTATTTTCTGCAACAACTGTTAGGGCTGATGATACTAATAATGAAGTTTTCAATGAAGAAGGCATCAAATCACTTGAAGCCGCGATTAACAAAAAGCCGGTCGTTTCAGAAAATAACACTGTTAATAGTAACCTTCTAAGAGCTAATCCAAAAGGTTATCCTGAAAGAAAAGGGATCATTCTTGTGACCAAAGATAAATATAAAGGGTTAATTCCGACTGGGCATGCTGCAATCATATATAGCCCTAATACTGTAATAGAATCCCTAAGTAAAGGTGTGACGCAAGGAAAAAATAACTGGTATAAAAGTAAAACCACTTGTTATGGTGTAATGGCGAAAAGGGCGTCTTTAAATCAAAGTGCTTCAGCAGCAGAATGGTGCAAAAATAAAATAGGCAAACCTTACAATTATAACTATCTTAATGTGAAAACCAGAAAGAAATTTTATTGTTCCCAGTTAGTTTGGGCTGCCTTTAAAGACAAATATAAAATTAATATGAACCGATCAGAGTATGGAGCTGCAGTTCATCCTTTGGAGTTAGTTGCATCTTCAGAAACAATGCTACTCTACCGAAAATAGTAGGAGACTCTATGATAAAAAAAATTATTTTACTTTTACTGACATGTATTATAATCTTTTCTACTGCCTGTAGTCATAAACAGAACAGCTTTAGGAATTTTGAATTTTGTGTAATCGAGACAACAGAGCAGAAAAATCAAAGTATTTTATCTTTTTATGATAAAAATTTCAAGAGGATAGGTCAGCATAAGATACCATATGCAGATTACGGGAGTCTTTTTACCCCTCCTGTTGTCATGAACAATAATGTATATGCAATTCCAGAAGGAGTGCCCTATGTCAAAGAGCTGGAGATTGTATTGGAATATCATTTAAAAGATGGAACAGTTACCGAAATGAATTTTAAAAAACCTGGTTTGTTCAGCTTTGCTGTTTCCACAGATTCTATTTATACAACAAATATGCTAAATGGAACATCATCAATCAGCAAATACCATAAAAAGACTGGCAAGGTAGAAAGAATCAATACACCATCAACTATCCGTAATTATAATTTTATTTACTCTTGTGATGACGGAGTCTATGTTACCGCTAATCAAAGCAAACAGAATAATACCAAAAGCTATCTAATAAAAATCAATCCAGATCATTTCAGGATCGAATGGGAAAAAGATATTAGTGATATTGGCAGTGAAACAACATTTTTTTACTCAGATAATAAATACCTTTACTTCACTGTTCCAAAAGATAAAAAATATAATCCTGAGAGCTATCTGGTAAGAATGTCTTTTAAAAATCAAAAAATCAGAAAAATTAATTTACCTTATTATAATCCGCAACAAATTAAGCCTTATAAACATAAGCTGTTAATTACACACAACGATATGCATGGAACGGGTAACAATATTACAGTATTCAATCCTAAGAAAATGCAAAGCAAGCTGCTGACATTAGATCATAATATTGATCAGATGGAAGTAAAAGATGATAAGATCTATGTACTGGGAGAAGATATGATGTACCGATACCGTTTAGAAAAAGACAAACTACTTTTAGAAAAAAAGACAAATGTGCAGACAAAAAAGGGTGGCAGCATTTACTATTATATCAGTAGCTTTTTTGTAAAATGATTGCCACGAAACTTTAGTCAGTTCGGTCTTTTCCTGTTGAACAAAACACTTTATCTATTAACCAATAAAGAACGGTCAGATTACAGGCCGCTCTTTATTGTGCTTTATTTTTTACTTACCCATAGTATACCTTGAGAATTAATTTTTTCATCTCTTCCGCTGTCGGCGAAACCGGATTAAATGGGGCTGCCACGTCACCCATAGCTTTTTGTGTCAGCTTATCCACATTCTTGACAAAAATGTCCTCCTCCACTTTTTCTTTCATGGATTTTGGAATCTTTATCTTTTCACTTAACTCTGCAACCGCATCTGCCAGTGAAGCTTTTCCGATATACATTGCAAGCTCATCATACATTCTTTTTACTTGTATATCCTGGCTATTATATTCTAAACCATAAGGAAGCACAATTGCATTAGCAAGCCCATGAGGCACTCCATATTCTGCTCCAAAGGAATGTGCGATCCCATGGACAATCCCTAATCCGGAATTAGAAAATGCAATTCCTCCCATACAGGATGCCGCCAGCATATCCGCCCTTGCCTCTTCGTCTTCCGGGTTTTCATACGCCTTTACTAAACTTCCATACCCATAAAGAAAAGATGCCAATGACATTGCCTTGGAAAATGAATTTGCAGCCGGGGTCACATAAGACTCTATGGCATGTGTCAGGGCATCCATTCCCGAAGCAGCCGTTAAACTCTTTGGCATTGTGGCCGTAAACTCAGGATCTAAAACAGCCACATCCGGGACAAGTCTTCCGTTCATATCCCTGACGGAATATTTTTTCTTCTGCTCAATATCTTTGATCAGAGCCGCCCTGGTCGCCTCACTACCTGTTCCGGCGGACGTGGTAATACAGCAGACTTTTGCTTTTACCCTCAGATTTTCAATCGTATTCGGAGGAATCGTCTCATCCAATGTCTTGTAGGAAGGATTCTCATAAAATACCCACATAGCTTTTGCTGCGTCCATCGCCGATCCCCCGCCGAATCCAATGATCCAATCCGGCTCAAAGGCCTTCATTTTTTCCGCACCCTTTAATATCGTTTGAAAACTTGGCTCCGGTTCCACCTCTGTGTAGGCTTCGTACTCAAAACCAGCTTCTTCTAATATATCCGTTACTTTTTTATAAGAACCAACCTCCATAAGAATGTCCCCGCTCATGACAATAAATGCCCGTTTTCTAGGTCCATTTAATGTTTTCAGCTGCTGCACTGCATTCTTTCCCCAATACATTTTTTCACATCCAAGTTTAATAGAATACATGTTATCACCATCCTTTTGTGTCTAGTAAACAATGCAGTTTTTAATCACCTTTTGGGCTGCATGTTCAAGAACCGCCTCTTCTAACCTCTCAAGCGGATATTCATTTTGAATAAAATCGTCGCTTCGGATCACTCCCATTTCTAACAATTCCAATGCACTCCTGACATGTCTTGGCGTTGTATGGAATGCGCCTTTGACCGTTATCTGAGAATAATGCAGAAGGGTCGCATCAATATGCAGGATACTATTTTCCTTTGTGCCCCCAAACAGAAGGACAAAACCAGCTTTTCTGGCCATCTTGACACTGTTTTCCCATACGCCGATCAGGCCGGTTGCCTCGATCACAATATCTGCGCCTCTGCTGCCTTCGGTCATCGCCTTTACCGCACTGACACTGTCCTCAATCTCTGAAATATTTAATACCTCATGGACCCCCAGTTTCTTTGCCAGCTCCAATCGATTCTCTGCTTTATCCGTGACGATCACATGTGCGCCTCTTAGAACTGCTAGTCTTGCAAACATCAGGCCAATAGGACCCGCCCCATTTACCACTACCACATCGCTTAAATGAATCGGGCACTCTTCAATCCCGTATACAGCACAGGAAAACGGCTCCATCAGTGACGCGCTTTTATGTGAAATGGAATCCTTTAGTATAAACATGTTCTGCTCCACGATTCTCCCCGGTACTTTCACATATTCTGCATAGGTTCCCCTGTTAAACATCATATCTTCACACATAGACGGAAACCCTTTTTTACAGTAATAACACTGGCCGCAGGGGGCTGTATTGTGCACAGCTACCCTGTCTCCCTCCCTGAAATTCTTTACATTTCTGCCCACTCTGGCGATGACGCCTGAGAATTCATGACCAAAAGGATGAGGCGGCTTCAATAATGGGTACCCTCTTTTATATATTTTCACATCAGTCCCACATGTGGTGGAAACCTTATTTTTGACAAGTACATCCCCGTCCCCGATTTCAGGCATTTCGCATTCTTCAATTCTTAGATCTTCTTGTTGATACAAAACAGCTCTTCTCATCTTCATTCTGATACACTGTCCCTCCATCAGTAACAATTGGACTTCTGTTCTTCTTTGTCTTTTTTGGGCTGTCCGTATGACTTGAATTTCTCCATAACAACGTCCATTTCTTCGTCACTTAAAATAACCGGCTCACCAATTGACATTGCACGATACTGCATTTCCGCGCAGAATTCCATATTTACAGCCAGGCCAAAGGCTTTTTCAATACTAGGTCCGCATGTTAAAAGGCCATGATTCGCAAGTAAAACAGCTTTTCCTTTGTTGCAGGCTCCAATCGCTGCCTCCGCAAGTTCGGGAGTTCCGAATGTACGGTATGGCGCACATGGCACTGTTGCGGTTCCGGCGCCTCCGATCACATAATGCAAAGCCCTGAGCGGCATATGTAAGCATGCGAATGTTGTACAGTAAGTCGAATGTGTGTGCACGACTGCCCTTGCGTCAGGTTTATTAACATAAAAGATGGTATGTAATCCCCATTCACTGGAGGGCTTTTTATCACCTTCAACAACCTTTCCTTCCAAGTCCATTACAACTACATCTTCTGGGACGGTCTCAAAATACCCTACACCGGATGGGCTGATAGCCATTAACTGTTCTTCTGCATTATAAATACTGATATTTCCGCTTGTCCCTTTGCTTAAGCCGGCAGAACTCATCTTTTTACCGTACTCTACAACCAATTCTCTTTCTTTTTTTAACAACATTTCGTTCCCCTTTTTAACGTGTGATCTGTTTTAAGTTGACTGCCATATCGCTGGTTTTTGTCTCCCAAAAATGATTGATCGTATCTGCCAGAAGCTTTGGAGATTTTGGCAGGGCATCCACAACATTTCCGGCATTATGCGGTGTTAAAGTAATGTTATCCAATTTCAGAAGCGGATCATCCTGATCTAATGGTTCATTCCAATATACATCCAATGCCGCTCCGCCGATCCTTTTGTTTTCTAAGACATCAAGAAACGCTGCCTTATCTAAAACCTTGGCCCTGGATGTATTGATCAGGTACGCTGTTGGTTTCATGAGACTGAGAACTTCTTCATTAATACTGTTTTCAGTCTCAGGTGTTACCCTTAAATGAAGTGATATGATATCCGCTTCTCTGAACACTTCTTCTTTCTCTTTCATGGTTACTGCAATGCCTCTGGAGTCCATAGCTTCCTGGGTCACAAACGGGTCATAAGCTATGATATTCATTCCGATTCCGGCTGCTTTTTCTGCCACTAAACGGCCAATATGTCCAAGTCCTATGATTCCCACAGTCATTTCTCTCATGGCAGTGGTATAACCTGAGTTAACATATTCCTTTCTCCAGACGCCCTGTTTCATTGCTGCATGGGCTCTTGCAATATTTCTTGTCTCAGCAAACATTAAACCAACAGCAAAATCTGAGGTTGCCTCCGCATTTCTGATCACATGAATTACCGGGATATTTTTTTCAGTTGCCGCATCCACATCTATATGCTCCAGACCCCCGCGGCAGGTTCCGATGAGCTTTAGATTTTGAGCCATCTCGATTAGTTTTTTCGGGACTGGACAGAAGTGGACCAGTAAAATATCCGCGTCCTCAATTTCCTTATACAGTTCTTCCGGGATCTCCTCTGCATCAGGCCCATTTGTTTCAATGTTTAACGCCTTTTTCTGAAACTCCTTCCGGTCATCTGCTTTCCAGACGATCTTTTTAATCTCAGTGTCATCATTTATTTTCAGGCTTTCTGCAGCTTCTGCCAGCAATTCACTGCTCACAATGATGTCCCCTGCTACTACGATCTTCATAAATTCCCCTTTCGTTTTTAGAATATCATTTGTTTCAAAGCTTATGCCGTTTGGCCGCCCGAGGCCTCAGCTGCTGCGCGTTCTCCTCCCATTGCATTGGATTCTAAATAATCCCAGACCTTCTGTTTATTCTTCTTAAATAATACGAAGCACACGAGATAAACTGCTATGACAGCTCCAATCACGATTGGATTCATGGTCAAAAATGCGTATGTAATCAGTCCTGCAGTACAGTTTGACAGAATAAAACCGATAATCAAGACAGTGCCCGCAGTCACTTCATAACCAGCCTTCACTGCAATATCTGTAAATACAGCCGCCCAGGAAGATGCCATTAACAGCTTTGCACAGAACACGATACATGCCGCAATCCAGGATTTAAAAATGTTACCGTTTGATAAAGAAACCGGTACTTCCACCATATACGGAAGTGAAGGTAAAACCATTACAGGAAGGACAATATTGCCGGGAAGAACGAAGGCTAACAGCAAGGCCACCGGGATCACCAGAAGGCCTGTTGTCAATGTGGCTGCTTCTCCATATCCCAATGCATCATTTACTGCGATGATAAACTCCCGGTCCTTTCCATATTTTGATTTCTTTAATGTTTTTCTTGAGTAATCCGTGATGACAGTAAATCCTGATGCAAATAATCCAGCAATCTTAGGAAAAATTGCCATTACCGCAGAACAGGTGACCGCAACGTCTGCAACCTGACCCCATGAAGTCATCTCATTTAAAGTCGAGATATTTCCAACAATCCCAAGAATCAAGCCAACGATCAGCCCTACATACATAGGTTCGCCCAGGAATCCGATTTTCTTTTTGATCGCGTCCGGCCTTAAATTAATCTTATCTGCACCGAGTTTTCCGAGTACAAAATCTAAAACTAAGTACAGCGGTACATCCCCCATATGATGCGGCGCTATCATTGCACAGCCTGGATAGTGGTAGTATGTTGACCATCTCTTTTGCACAATTTCAGCAAGCAGCAACACCACCAGATTGACAAAAAGCATAAGAACAAATGCCATCACCAAGTTCCCTTTAATCTGGTATAACAGCGATCCCCACACGATGATTGAGTAATTGTTCCACAGATCTGACGGCTGAAAGATATCTGTGATCTTTACAAGAAAGATCACGATTTGAAAGACCAGCCCCACCCCGATAAACATCATTCCAATATCTGTGGAGTAAGCCACCGATGCAATGGCCTGCCATCCTACATCCAATGCCGGAAGATTGATGCCTGTCTGTTCGATGAGTTTTGTTACTAATGCTGACAATACGGTGCCGAACGCGCTGGTTATAAACGCCATTCCTTTTAAACCAACGCCGATCAGCACAGCCGACATAAAGGCCTTCTTTATCGGAGCTTTAAATATTAAACATATGATAAATATGATGATCGGCACGGTTATGTAGTTGCCGAATGTATCAAAAAACAGTTTCAGTGTGTCCCACATATTTTTAACCTCCTTGGTGAAATGTCTACCTGTATCTCAATGCTACAGTTCTAATTTCTCTACCTCCTGCATCAATTCTTCGATGAATTCTTCTTCATTGATCCCCACAAGAAAGCCTGTGGCATTTAGGATCGGAACTCCATAGCTGCCCTCCACAGGACTTGTATAAACGATCAGGTCATAGCCTCCTCCCTGCATCGCTCCGGGGACACCGCCCGGGCTGACCTCTGTGGCTTCCATCTCGTATCCTTTTTCTTCAAATATATCTGCTAATTTTGAAGAAAGCATTGCTGAACTCACTGTCCCTGAACCGCATACTGATAATACTTTAATTGCCCTCATAATTTCCCTTCCTTTCTAACTCTCTAAAGTTTTTAAACAATAAAGGATCTCTGATTTATCTTTGGAATCCCTGATCTTCTTTAACAGCTCTCCATCTTGAATAATCTTCATCATCTGTTTCAGCATGTTAATCTGCATATCCGAATCTTTAATTACCAGAGGAATAATCACTTCACAGTCCAGCCACACATCCTTTGTTCCCATTGCACAGAATTTTACGGGCTCTCTGGGAATAATGACCCCTACTGCCGGTTTATTCACATATGTATTGTTTGTGTGTGGAATCGCAATAGCCACTCCTTTTCCAGGTAGACCGGTGGGATATACTTTCTCTCTGTCTATCACAGCCTGTGTATATCCGTCTTTCACATACCCTTTTTCATAAAAACTAGTTCCGCCAAGTCTAATACAATCTTCTGCCGTTTTAACTTCGGCATCCAAGATTACAAGTTCTTCATCTAGCAGTTTCAAAAATCGTCACCTCTTTCCATATTTAGATTTAAACAGAATATTTGGTTATCGATAACTTAACTTCTAAGTATATTTTATCATTGGTCTATTCCATCAAAAAGAGCAGTTTTATTCATTTTTTATTTCTTATGTTTTACATTTTTTATACCTATTTTATAAAGAGAACATGTCCCATGCCGTAATGACAGATCCAAACACAATAAGAAACCATGAAGCAAGGCGGACATACCTAAGTGTTTTTGGAATTCCAAATCTTTCGTAGTTATGAAAATGCATAAATACCAGCGGCCACTTACATAGACAGATTCCTATGACGATCAACGGTATATGCGTCCACCAGCCTTTCATGGAGAAACCCATGAATACTAAGTTGAGAACGGCACAGATCCCAATAATCACATAGGCTTTGAGCCTCGAGGTTTTGTCCCATTTTATAAATCTGGATGTTTTGTTATAACAGTCCGTACTGCAGCATTGTGCTTCTTCTTTTTCCCTTTTCATCCAAACAATAACTGGCTTTTTTGTGATCGGCTGCCCGCAATAAATACATCTTTTCTCCATAGAATCCTCCTTTACTCATTTGCTCCTTTCACAGCAAGCAATAAATCTCTCCCGTTTTCACTGTCACAATAATTATAAATCTCCTCCAGTACAGGGAAATGTGTATTTTGATCTACGGTTACAAAGAAAATAAATATTTTCCCTTTTATCTCCTCAGATATCTTTATCCTTTCCTTTGAAACAACAATTTCATAGTTTATCTCTACATTTAGGTCTCCGCGCATTGGGCAGTGAAGCACTACAACATCTTCGGTAATCTCATAAAATTTTATTTTGTTATGGTTCATCATGTTACATAACCTACTGTACAGCCGCTTCCACGCATTTTCTCCAACCGCTTTTTTACACCCCTGCATAAGCAGCTGTTCTTTGCTGCTGTGTGCAGACAGTAGAGAATATCTTTTCTTTTGAATATATTCCTCAACCGAATTCAATTTTTGGTCGATTTTTCTGTTATCTACCTCAAATAAAATCCGCAGAACGTTAAAATACAGTTCATTCTCATCTACGGTGCCGCTTGTGCTTTGGGCGGCTGCCGCTATAATCCTCTGAATTGTTCTGTCATACTCACCTATCACTCCACAACGGTTCATAACATGGATGATCTTTTTCTTATCAGCGTCCTCCAGAACAACATTGGTAAACACGATATTCTTTCTCTGTGCCAGCAGCTCTGAATACCCCGTGGAAATGATCAGCGCAAACTCATCCAAATCGTATTTTTTAGCTTCAGAAATAATACCCAGCTTAATGTCTACCGCGCTGCCGAACAGTGTTTTTAACTGTTCTTTTACCAGCGTTGAAGTTGCCATTCCGTCCGCGCAGAGTGCCAGGACTTTTGAGACATTGCTTTTTTTATGAATCGTCTGATACTTTTCATCGCTTATAAAATAGATTGTCAGGTATGCGATCTCATCTGATGTCAGCACCTTTGCCAGATCATCTTTCATCTCTTTCACTGCTCTCTCAGTGAAATCATATATTTCCGGATACATTCTCATAACATCCTGGACCAATGGATTTGTAGATTGAACCCCATATTTCAATCTATAGTACAGCGGTCTTATATGCCCTTTTAACCTTGTCATTAAACGGGCCTTATTATCAAAAGAAATACAGGCAATACGTTCAAAATTAACAACCAATGCCTTAGTAAAATTAGATATATACAAGTCCTCCTGATCCTGAGAAACAAATTGTGCAACTTTTATACCTAATAAAAGCGTAGCAATATAATATATCTCGGATTCAGGAATTTCTAAATTGTAAACCTTTAGTTTTTCAAAACTGTGTTTCAGAGACTGATACGGTTTTGTCTCAACCAGAGTGACTTTCTCTTCTGTATGAAGGTTCATTGTATAACCGTCCATACTCCTGATCCATGAGATCAGGATCATACTGCATTCCAGTTCTTCATTTTCCAGAACCAGCTTTATATTTTCATCTTGTTCATACTGTTTGATCAGGCATCTTGCGATCTCCAGATAATCATAGTCCTCCCCTGTTATGGTTACTAAAGATTTCTGCATCCATTTTTTTAGAATATCTTTTGGCTGGAAATTCTCTAATTTTTTTATTTCCTTTCCAACAATCTTTCTAATTGCAAACTCTTCTCCCTGGAGCACATACCCAAATTTGATTGAACTCGCAATAGCAATATCCTGGTCTCCCAGAAGTTTTTTCCACTCTTTGATATCCTTCAAGATGGTATTCTTGCTGACATCAAACAGGTTCTGCATTTTCTCGATCGTCACAACCTCAGTGGAAAGCAGTATCATCAAAAGCTCCAGGATCCTTCTTTCCTGTACAGAATAATAATAGCCTCCGTTTTTTCTCATCTCGGCCTGTAACATTTCGATTTTATTAGATTTTACACAGATGATTTTAGACTGAATCTCCAGCTTTCCCAGCTCCCTGCTTTGCAGCCAATCATTAATCAGTTCAAAATCATAGTAAAAGGTTCTCTTGGTTATGTTTAGTTTTTCAATAATGCGGTCGACAGTATAACCCTTTTTTTGTTCTAGTATAATTTTTAAAATATACGCTGGCCTGCTTTTTAATTCCAAAGAAATCTACTCCTTTAAATTTTGAATAAAATCACTGATCTTCTCTCCTGCTTCCTTTTCATCGGTTCCGCTTACTACAAGCTTGATTTTTGTCCCTTTGCAGATTCCTCCCGATAAAATGCTGATAATACTTTTGGAATCAACTTCAGTATTCTCTGTCTTGATTGTTATATCACTCTCATAATTCCGGCATAATGTAGATAACTCCGTTGCCGGTCTGGCATGAAGCCCTGTTTTGTTGTTAATGATCAATTCCTTTTCGTACATGTCTGCTCCTCCTGATTGGTTTTATTTTATTTATGTTTCAATTATATTCTCTTTGTATTTCTCAGAAAATAGCAATTAATGTCACTCTATTTTAAAATGGTTGTGCAAATATTGTACTTAAAAATGAACATTCGAACCCTCAGTTATCTTTGAATTAGATTCTATTTAAGTTTCTTTAAGTATTTGTATACATACCATACACAGATTTTTTTATTCCAGAAGAAGGTTTAGAGAACTTTCCTCTGGAACAAAAAAACGAATGCAGCCTGTGCATCCGTTTGTAGATCTATTAATCATTATTCAATTAACCTATACCAAAATAAGCATCGATCTTATAGATTTTTAATCTTTTATAGCTTCTTCTCTGATCGTTTTATCATATTATCAATTAGTTTTTACTGTTGAAACTTTTTTTCATCTAGAATGCCGTTAGTTCCCTTGATGTGTAGAGGGACTATTAATTCATTATATGACATTACGTTCCATTATGGTTCTATTATCACATATGATGTTGAGCTGCCTGTCGAAGCTGGTGGACTCTAAATATTCCAATATGTTTCAATTTAACGTGATCGGGGAAAATCAGATTGACTACCGCTTTTTTCTCTTTACATTCCAATATGTATCTATTAAAACCCGCTTTCATAAAACCCACACAAAACAGGCATTTTCTAAGCTCTTTTTGTCGACCTCATTAATATTATTATAACTCCATCAAATATAAACTTCAATTCTCTTCACATTTTAGTCTTTTCCCTTATTTTATCTACACTGTCGACTCCCCATGATTTTTACACTATGACAGGTCGACAGAAACCCAATGAACTTTTTAAACATATACTTCACAAAATAAACTATACCTTATCGTGCGAAGCACGCCCACCCCAAGGGTATAAGACACGGGATGCCCTGTGGGTATGAGTTTTTCTCCATTGTCTCCAGTCGGCTCTGGAAAGGCCTCCTTCCGACAACGGAGAAAAACTATCGTAGGATGGCACCTTTTGTTTTTATAAATTTCATCTATTCTCTAACGAACTGTCAGTAAGCCTGAACGAATATGTAACGTTTAAAGAAAACACACAAAACGTAAAATGATAGGAGCAAAAGGAGCCACTTTACGAAAGTTATTTACCACTATTGGAGGAGCGCATTTCAAAAGCGTGACGGAAATAGTGGTAAATAACTCATACCCAAAAGGGCATCCCGTATTTCATACCCTGTGAATATGACATTTTCACCAGTTCTCCGGCTTGCTTTGTCTTAAGTATGTAAGATTTTCTCTACTTGGATAACCCCTTTATCTTAACCATACAATCATAAAGCAGGCCCCTGAATATCAATTTCTTTTTCAGGGGCCTGCTTTATATCAACATTTTTTCTCTAAAGTTTGTTCAAGATCTCTTTCTTATACCTCAGGAATTCCGCCGTAAGATTAAAGTCCTGTCTCCGTGGTTTGGGCTCCTGGATTGTGATCTCGTCTGTAATCTTCCCCGGTTTTCCCGTCAGTAGATAAATCCTGTCTGACAGTAGAATGGCCTCATCAATATCATGCGTTATAAATAAGGTGGACAGATGGATTTTATCCATGACATCCAGATACCACCTGTGCATATCGCTTTTTGTCAGTGTATCAAGTGCGCTGAAAGGTTCATCCAGTAAGGCCACATCCTTCGAAAACATGTATGTTCTAAGCAAAGCGGCTCTCTGTCTCATTCCTCCGGAAAGCTGTTTCGGATACTTTTTCTGCGTTCCCTCAAGCCCGAACTCCTGGAAAAATGCACCCACCTTTTGTCTGGCATCCTTTTTCTTCTCTCCCCGGATCAGCAGTGGCAGCGCCACGTTGTCCTCAATCGTCCGGTAAGGGAGAAGCAGATCCTTCTGCAGCATATAGCTGATATGCCCTGGCTGTCCGGTAATGTCCCTGCCGTTTAACAAAACGTTCCCCTGATCAGGCCTTTTAAGCCCGGAGATCACATTAAACAAAGTCGTTTTTCCTCCACCGCTTGCTCCCAGAAGGCAGACCAGTTCATTGTCATGGAGTTCAATCCTGATGTCCTCGATAACATTTTCGTGTTCATATGCAAGTGTAACATCTGTTACAATTAAATCTGACATTTTCTTTACTCCAAGTAGTCATTGGTAAATCCGGTGTTCTCCGGAATCTTTGTTTTAGAAAGCCCCTTTTCATTGATCCAATTATAAAAGGCATTCCATCTCTTAGGATTCATATATCCCCACTGTTTAACTTCTGCTTTGTACTGGTCCTTCATGTATTCCTGGCTCTTCTCCACCAGTTTAGAATCCAGCTCCGGTGCCGCTTTGCAGAGAATATCGGCTGCACTCTTGGGATCATCTATGGCAAACTCATAACCCTTTTTTGCAGCTGCCAGAAACGCCTTGGCAGTTTCCGGATTCTTCTTCATCCAATCCTTATTGCCGATGATGACCGGAGTATAATAGTCAAATACCGGATCGATATCCTTAAATGCAAAATAATCTGTTTTCAATCCTGCAACCTCTGCCGCAATGCCGGCCCATCCATAATAAATCCAGATGGCATCTACCTTCTTGCTCTTCAGTGCGGAAACCTCATCGGTCACAGTGCTAGGGATCAGTTTGACTTTGCTAAAATCCCCATGGTCTTTTTCTACCGTCTGTTTTAAGGTTGCCTTTTCAATCTCCAGATTCCATGTGGCATACTTCTTTCCCTCCAGGCCTTTGGGACTGCTGATACCATCACCTTTTCTGGAAATAATGCCAGATGTGTTGTGCTGTAAAACTGCCGCGACAGCTGTGATTGGCAGCGCGTCATCTCCCACAACCGCAGGCATCATGCTGTCCTGAAAAGATATCCCAAACTGGGCTTTCCCTGATCCCACCAGAACTTCTGCTCCGTCTTCCGGCGGCTGTACAATCTCCACATCCAGCCCTGCATCTTTAAAATATCCTTTTTCCTTTGCCACATAAATTCCTGTATGATTGGTATTCGGTGTCCAATCCAGGACAAAGGTAACTTTGGTCAATTTACCTTCACTTTTTTCTGATCCATTTTCTTTGCTCTGGCAGCCTGTGATGGACATAATCATAACTGCAGCAAGCAAAACTGCCACTATTCTTTTTTTCATAAAACCAACCTCTCTATTCCTAATCGATCCTCTAACTCTTCTCTTCCCACGGCATACATCTCTTCTGCAGCAGATTCACTGCCCACATGAGCAGCAGGCTGATTGCTGATATGATGAAAATCACCGCAAACATTTTGTCAAAAGAAAACCCCTTTTTCACTCGTATCATATAGACTCCCAGACCTTCAAAGCCTCCCAGCCATTCTGAGATAACAGCGCCTACTACTGCATAGGACACGGAGATCCTCAGACTCGCAAAAAACTGGCTCAATGATCCCGGAAACTTAACATGCCGGAAAATCTGCAGACTTGTAGCCCCCATAGAACGCATGAGGCTGATCGTGTCCTGGTCTGCCGAACGGAAACCGTCAAGCAGACTTACCGTGATCGGGAAAAAGGTCACAATTACAATCAGGATCACCTTTGGAAGCATTTCATAACCAAACCACAATACCAAAAGAGGTGCGATCGCTATCGTCGGTATCGTCTGCGTCAGTACGATCAATGGGTAAAATGCTTTGTAAAGCTTATCAAAATGGTCCATAAAAACCGCCATGAGAAATCCAATGGCAACGCCCATGAACAGCCCGGTAAGAGCCTCTATCACCGTTACTTTCGCATTGACCATCAAAAGCGGAAAATCACTGACCAATGCCTTTAGCACATCCAATGGAGATGGAAGCAGAAACTTTGAAACCATGCCAGCCCCGCTGACAAACTGCCAAACCGCCAATATGATAAGAATAGCCGCCGCGGGCAGTATTTTACTGGTGGTGTTTCGTAACTTTTTTATCAATGGTGAGTACATCTCCTTCTGGCTTATAGGATACCTTTACATAAGCTGCCACTGACGGCGCTCCTGCCCTCACCGCAATATGCTGGCACTCTTTTACCACATCCATCAGTTCATCGTAATCTCCTTCAATGGCAGTTTCAAACGGCCCCACATAATAAGAAAGTCCTGTACTTTTAATGTAGTCAATAACCTCATCCACAATACGGATCAATTCCTCATCGTTAGCCGCCTCCGGCAATGTCTGAATCGCTACACTTGCATTCATCTTTTTCATCCTCCTTAAAAAACCCCGTTGGATAATCCAACGGGGTAATTGTCACAGTTTGTGCTGTTCTATTCCTACGCTGGCATTATCCAGATCAGGTATAAGGGTTAAAGGCTCCATTTGCCTTACTCTCAGCCGGCATGACGCCAGCACCCCTGTATATTAGATTTTTGAATGTTCCTTGTTGTCTGTTGCTATGCTTGTATTATAATCAATCCGGACAAATAAATCAATTATAGTTTGACAAACCCCTGCTCAGGGATTATATTTTAGGAAGTATAGTTCATAAAGGTTCTCAAAGACGAAAACTCTTTTGGGGGCCTTTTTGTCTATTTATCCAGCTTGAAAGGAGATTTATATTATGAAAACAGAAACAGTAGAAAACATGTGCGGAGGAAAAGGACACGTTATCATCAAACATGTTTTAGGGGAAAAAGAGTTAAACGGAAAATGCGGTTTATACGCAGAAGTCATTATCGAACCAGGCTGCACCCTCGGCTACCATGAACACCATGGCGAAAGTGAGACCTACTACATCCTTTCAGGACAGGGCGATTACGATGATAATGGCACAGTCCGCCCGGTAAAGGCAGGAGATGTGACATTTACACCGGATAATCACGGGCATGCTCTGGCCAACACGGGTGACACTGATCTTGTATTTATGGCTCTGATTATATTTGATTAAAACAGAACAAAGTGGAGGATAACCAACCCTCCACTTTGTCCTACTGTCTATAAGCTGCAGTTGCAACAGCCGCTATGGCCTGTTTTCTTTCACCACGGTAAGCGCTTCCCCATCGGCAAATACGGCGACATGTGGATGCAGCTGCAGGATTGATGCCGGTACTTCCGGAGAAATCCCACCGTAAAGTGCATCATATAATGCCTGGGCCTTCTGCTTTCCGACTGCCATCAGAATAATTTTTTTCGCCTGAAGGATCCCCCTGATTCCCATAGAATAAGCTTCTTTTGGAACCTCCTCCCGGGATTCAAAAAACCGAGAATTCGCGTCAATCGTGTTTTGTGTCAATTTAACACAATGCGTTTCCGGAATAAAAACCTCGCCAGGTTCATTAAAACCAATATGTCCATTGGCGCCCAGTCCAAGAATCTGAAGGTCTATACCGCCATTCTGGGTTATGATCTCTTCATACTCCATGCATGCTTTTTCAGAGTTCATCTCTGTTCCGTCAGGTACAAATGTCCGGTTTTTCTTTATGTTTACATGATCAAAAAAATGTTGGTACATAAAATGACGATAGGACTGTTCATGGCTTCCGTCAAGGCCTTTATATTCATCTAGATTGATGGACGTGACCTTTGAAAAATCAAGCTCTCCTGCCTCATACCACTCCACCAGCTGCTCGTACACGCCTTCTGGAGTAGATCCTGTCGCCAGCCCAAGAACAGCTCCTGGATTAATGCGTATTTCGGCAGCAATGATCTCTGCTGCTTTTTTACTTAAATCTTTATAATCTTTTCCCTCATAAATTGTCATATTATACTCTCCGCCTTAATCCCTCTTTATCTTCACTGCCTTATTCTCTTCCAGACTTTGATGCACTGCTTCTGCTATTAACTCAGCCTGCAGTCCATCGTTGCCGTCTGCGATAAAAGGGATATCATTCTGAAGACAGTAAACAAAATCGTTGATGGGTTCTATTCCAAATCCGCTGGGCCTGCCGCAGTTATTTAAAATAAAATAAGAGTTGGGCGTACGCTGTTTCTGTGTATTAAACATTTCTACTCCGCGGTTTTGGGAATCAATCCGAAACATTGCATCCTCACAAAGAATCTGTGTTCTTCCGTCATTATTTTTCGCAAAACCTTCCGGCAGGATCCATGAATTCTCCACGGTCCAATAACAACCGTTTTCCATTTTTAAAATTGCCTGAATGGAATCATAGGTATCAACACCTCTGGATTTTAATACCTTTTTTGTTCCCACAGCATATACCTCTTCCACTTCACACCCCATATACCAGCGGATCTGGTCATAACAATGCGTTCCCAGAAAGTGAACAGGGCTGGATTTATCTGCCCAGTTGAACCATTTCGCAGGAACATCAATGATATCATCCATGCTCATATAACCGCGGATCGGAGCCCCCGTCTCAGGATTCTGAAGTTCATTTCTCACATTGATTGCTGCCGGGTCCCATCTTTTGTGATAGTCAACCGCTACCCTCACCTTATATTTTTCTGCCTCGTCTATGATCTTTTTCGCATCTTCGGAGGATGTCGCCAACGGTTTTTCCACCAGAATCGGTTTTCCATGGCGGATGGCCGCCAGCGCCGGCTCCATATGAAATGCATCCGGAGTTGCGATGGATACTGCGTCAATCTCTTCCTGATCTAACATCTCGTTTACATCATTGTATGTTTTAACGTTATATTCCTGGGCAATTTTATCTGTAATCTCTTTGTTTAGATCACACACCGCAACAAGATTTGTATTTGGATTCCAAGTATATGCATTTACATGATTAATCCCGTAAATTCCGGCTCCTACAACAGCGACATTTAACTCTTTCATATGTACAATCTCCTTTTGAAATATGATGAACCTGTTTTCAGCGACTTTAAAAAATACCGATCAGAGCGCATAATATAGAAACAACAATGATCCCGATGACAATTTTACCTGTTCCAATCTTTTTATATCTTACTAAGTAAAAGAGCAGGAATAAGGCTGCCAATGGGAAGATTCCTGGGAATATCCCATCTAATTTGTCCTGGATCACAACACTGCTGATCTTCAGCGGAGTTGTCAGTGTGACCATGGACGCTGTCATAGCTCCCATCATAAACATAGCCAGGACATTGGCACCGGAGATCACATCCTGCATCAGACCGGATCCCATGATTGTCTTAATGGAGCTTCTTCCCTTTTTGTAAGTCATATTTGTAAAGAACACCAGCTCCACAATACAATACATAACAAAAATGAGTAAAACCCCAAGTGCCAGAGGATTGCCGGCTGCCGCTAAGGTTGCCGCCGCAATTTTGAACAGAGTACCGATGATCCCCCAGTCAAAGCTGTCTCCAAGGGCAGCTACCGGTCCCATCAAGCCAGTCTTTAACCCCGTGATCGCTTCTGCCGGCATCCCATCCGGGTTTTTTGCCTTCTGCTCCTCCATGGCGATCGTCGTACCAAGGATCAGTCCCCCGGCTGTCACATTGCAGTTATATAACAAGAGATGACGTTTTAACGCTTCCGATAAATCCTCTTTCTTTGTATAAAGCTTTTTCAGAATCGGCGCTATGCTTCCGCAGAATGCAATTCCCTGCATATTTTCAAAATTCAACGGCATCTCAGCCGACATATACCACCGGAACATTGCTTTATTTAAATCTTTTTTTGTCAATGCCGGTTTTTGTTCCGTCGTGTTTAGTTCGTTACTCATTTTCATTTACCTCCTCCATAATTTCTCTCTTCTGGAATACATAAATAAACGCAATGCAGATTGCAATAATTCCTGCTGTCAAAAAATTAATACCTCCAACCGCAATGAGGATATATCCAAGAAATACATATGGTATTAACTTTTCTTTTCCAATCATATTCATGATAAGGGCAAACCCTAAAGCCGGCAGGATGCCTCCCGCAACCTCCAGCCCATGGATAACAAAGGTCGGAAGCGCATTCATCACGTTCACAACTACGTCCTGTCCAACCAGATTGATCACAAATACCGGGAGGAACAATAAAGGGATTGCCAGAAGTACCGGATAAAGCGTCGCACATCTCCAGATGCCGTTTGCGTTTCCATTTTCCGCATAATCATTGGCCTTCTTCACAAAATACGTGTTCACGACTTTTCTTAAGTTAGTCACAAATGATCCCAGCAGTCCGATCGGCACAGCCAATGCGATGGCGGTAGTAGCACTCATACCTGACCCAATAGCAATAGGGATGACACAGGTCGCGGCCAGGCACTCATCGGTCGGCAGGTTGCCGCCCGGTGCTATAATACCTGCAAACACCAGGGCGATACCTCCGCCGATGATTAAACCTTGAATCGGATGCCCCATTAAAACACCCGCCACAAGGCCCACGGTAACCGGACTTGATATAAACAAAAAACCAAAGTAAGAGAAAATCATTCCTCTGCACCACCAATACATCACACCCATTATGACAGCGATAACTATCGTATTCATCTTCTACCTCCTACATCTTTTTCTTAACTGAGTCAAAACTGAGAGCGGAGATTTCAGGAATCGGCTGAACCGTAATCTCTATTCCCATCGCATTTAACTCTTCTAATCTCTTCATTTCCTCTTCTGAAATCGCAACCCCGCTGGTAATCAGCTTTCTTTCGTTTTCAACCGGAGCAGCTCCCACATTCACGGAAGGAATTTCCATACCGTCTTGAACCGCACGATAACACGTGTTGATATCCTTGAAAATCAGAAAGACGCTATCCTTTGTCTTCTCCAGGACACTTCTTGCTTTATCCACGGTTACAATATCCACAGCGGTTCCTTTCGGTACCGCCATCTTATAGATATCACTCATAAACTCGTCATTTCCCAGCACGTCATCAACTAGTACGATCCTTCTTACAGGATTCACTTTTAACCATTTTGCTACAACCTGTCCATGAATCAGACGATAATCAATTCTTACCAGCTTAATATCTGCCATCTTTCTTCCTCCTCGCCTCCATTGACTTGCTTGGACACATAATTCCACTCTTTCCTGACTCTTCACATTTTGTAATCAATTCATCCATTGAACTTTTCTCTCTGTCTGATATAAATTGAATCAGCATTGGAAAGTTCACACCTGTTAGTACTCCCACATGTTCTCTCATGGAAATCTTTAACGCCAGATTTGATGGAGTACCTCCGAATAAGTCCGTCATGATGAGAACTCCCTGACCTTCATCCAGCTCTTTCACATACTGTTCCATCCTTTTTTCTCCAAGCTCAATATTATCTCCTGGGTTCAAAGCCCATGTTTCATAATTTGCCAATGAGCCTGAGAACATCTCCGCGCTCTTTACCAGTTCAACGCCCGTGTTTCCATGTGTTGCAATAATTAATCCGACCATTTCTCCTCCTTTCCAGATCTATATCGTAAGGAAACTTGACACTTGCACTCTGATGTCCCGCATCAATCAACCTTCACTTTTATATAAAGCAACTTCCATGCCAACTTTTAATTTTAGGTAAAATAAAAAAGCCTGTATTTATAAAAATGGCATAAATACAAGCTTTATGATTCTGGATTTTTTCAGATATTTTGAATTAGATTATAGATCATTTGAATTTCAAGATTGTTAATCGACACATTATACTGGTCTTCCAAGACAGAAAAGCTTTCTTTTAAGTTTTTCATAAAGCTTTCCCGACACTTTAGATCTTGTGTCGAGTTATCGTCCGGCAGCGACCCTTTCTCTAATATTAAGCGCTCTACCATCACACACATATGGATATAAAGCATCTTTTTTAAATCAATAGGGTAATGAGTTCCCTCCAATATTTCAAGCCTGGTCACCGCCTCTTCCACATCATTCATAATTTTATCCGGGTTAAGGATCGTTAACTGGCCAATCAGGTTTCTCATGGTAAAACTGCGGACAATATTTTCGATAAATTTATGTACCTTTTCCTTTTCATAATACTTGCCAATTGTAGCATAGATGACCTCTTCACCCCGTTTATCAATCAATTCATTCAAATGGATCGCAATGTAGTCCTCCACCTTCACCTTACTGGTCGTGACAATAAACTGTACGTTATATTTTCGGAAAATATCACACTGGCTGCCTTTCTTCTGCAGGTCAGAAAATGATACCTCCACTACTTGCAGTTCCATTCCCTCTAAACATTCCTGGAGGAGTGTCTTCATTTTGGATGCAGTTCCCAACCCTGTGATACAGCATAAGACAATGGCTTTTGGTTTCTGCCTGCTCGGCACATAAGATCTCTTAGTAACATGATGGGAGATGATTTTATCCATAACATCCTGCAGATCCTCGTGGTTCAAAATTAATTCTCCTGCCTCTAAAGCCATTTCCGTCGTAATATTGTTTACAATCCCAAGGTCTCCCTCCACATCATCCTTTAAATCCTTGCTGATACTTAACAGAGATCCCATGTCCACGAAGATCAAAAGACCCTTGGATGTATTCGTATTCTTTAAATACTTCTTAATTCTTGAAACAACCTTATTTTTCGGCGTATCATACGCCATATCAAAGGCTTCAAAAATGTAAGTTTCAAATACCCGGTTTACCGTACTGGCAATGCTGGACGCCGTAGCCGGCCCATGGGATACAATAATAGCGTTCGTGTATTCCCTGTCTTCTTTTGCCACGCTGTAAAAATAAAGCATGGCAAATAACCTCACAAACCAAGGATTTGTCTCATAGTCGATATTCTGATGGACCATTTCATTAAAGATCAGACCCATTTTATAGTAGCGATACATCACTGGCTGCAGCTTATTCACAATTATTTCATATCGGGTGTCATCAAGCTTCTCACTCTGATTATTCAGGGCATATAATATTTTAACAAACACCATTTCCATGATCCCATTATATTTCAGGCCATAATTATCTTGAAGATAAACCAAGATATTTTCGATGGCCTGATTATATAGATTTTGGATAAAAGGGTCAATTTCCTGGTAAATGACATCCTCTATCATCTGGTTGATCTCATTATATATAGTTTTTCTGAACTGAACCTTTGATATTTTCTTTTCTAAATATTCATAAACGGTAGCAGCAATCGTCTCTGCCGGGAAATAGATATTTACTTGTTCTGTTCTCGCATTTACTTGAACCGCCTTTTCATTTGCCAGAATTTCAACATCCTCATTCACATAATGGACAGATCCAGTGTTTCCCATAAATAGCTGCGTATCTGATAAATGTCTCAAGTTCACCGGTATCATATCTGCTTTATTTTTTGACTTATTATATGCCTTGGCACATGACAGTTTGATAATATTGCGCAGACTTCCGATATTCCCTTTTCCCTGAAACGTCAACAGGTGATTGATAATATTACTGCTGGCCAGAAAGTCACATTCCATAATGGATGCCTCTTGATGAATCAAATGAATAATCAACTGATATTTTTCTTCCAATGTTCTTTCATGAAATGCAGGTAACGTCACATCCACCGGAATTCTTCTTAAGAATGTATCCAGCATCTGTTCCTTTCCTTCTGTTGTTGCAAAAATCAGCCTGACATTCAATTTGATATTATGTCCGTTATCTCCAATCCTGGATACTACCCCTTTATCAATATAATGGAATAGCTTTTCCTGCCCTTCCGGAGAAAGGCGGTGCACTTCATCCAAAAATAAGTATCCTTTGTTGGCTTCTTCAATCAGCCCCTTTGTATCACTATTTGCCCCGGTAAACGCTCCTTTTTTGTATCCAAATAATATAGAAGACAGCAATTCCTTATTATTTGCATAGTCTGCGCAGTTTAACACTATAAACGGTGCATCCTCCGGTATCGTATGAACATACTTTGCATATTTATAAATGTATTCCGCCAGCAGGCTTTTCCCCACGCCGCTTGGCCCCAGCAATAAAACCGGCATACCTCTCTTTGGATATGCCGCTGACAATTTACACTTTTCCACTGTTTCTCTCAAACTTTTTCCGGCTCCGATAAAGGAAACGAATGGGTCATCAGAGGGCATAAAATCTTTCTCAATATAAGAAAACATTACCGGTCTTGTTTTTTCTTTTTGAATAACTCCTTCTCTGGCAAGTTCATTTAAAATAGCACTGGCTGTATTCCGCTGGATCTTCAGGCTAATTGCGATTTCCTCTGCAGTCTGCGCTTTTTTGTTTTCCATGAGAAGTTTTATAATTTTATCCTTATTACCCTGTTTCCCCATAGTGATCTCTCTCCTCTTATTTTACCAGACGTGTCTTATTAATATACTAACATTAAAGCAAAGAAAACCGCAAGAATTATGAAAGCTGCACTTCCTTTAATTAAAACTGTCCTTGTTCTGCCTTGGGTAGACGCGATCACTCCAATTATGTAGAACATGGACGTAGTGTCTGCTGGAGAAGGATGATGGTTAAACAGAAGGTACCACCCCACGATAGTTTTTCTTCATTGTCGGAAGGAGGCCTTTCCAGAGCCGACTGGAGATAATGGAGAAAAACTTATATCCACAGGGCACACCGTATCTCATACCCTTCGGGTAGACGCGCTTTGCGCGATAAGGTATAATAAATGCATCAATATTATTTTAATTACAAATCGGAGGAAATTATGGGCGGATTTTTTGGTGTAACTTCAAAACAAGACTGTGTTTTTGATTTATATTTTGGGACGGACTATCATTCTCATCTTGGAACAAGACGTGCCGGTATGGCGGTCTACAGTAAGGAAGATGGTTTTGACCGGGCCATTCACAATATTGAGAATGCTCCTTTCCGTACAAAGTTTGATAAAGATGTCAACAAAATGCATGGCTACATGGGTATTGGATGTATTTCTGACTATGAGCCGCAGCCATTGATTGTACGTTCCCACCATGGCACCTATGCCATTATGACCGTCGGTAAGATCAATAATACGGATGAGATTATAAAGCAGATGTTTGATTCAGGCCACACGCATTTTCTAGAAATGAGCGGCGGTGACATCAATGCTACAGAGCTGGTGGCAGCCATCATTAATCAGAGAGAGCACCTTGTGGAAGGAATTCAGCATGCCCAGGAGATCATCGACGGCTCCATGACCATTGCCCTTCTTACACCAAAAGGGATCTATGCTGCAAGAGATAAAATGGGCCGTACACCGGTTGCTGTTGGAAAAAAGGAAGACGGATATTGCATTTCATTTGAAAGCTTCGCATACCTGAACCTTGGTTATACTGCAGACCGTGAACTAGGGCCCGGAGAAGTCGTTATTCTGACGCCGGAGGGAATCCAGACCCTGGCGAAGCCAGGTGAGGATATGAAAATCTGTACCTTCCTTTGGGTTTATTATGGCTATCCATCCTCATCATATGAAGGAATCAGTGTCGAAGAAATGCGCTATAACTGTGGTAAGAAACTCGCACAGCGAGATGATGCATCACCGGACACCGTGGCCGGAGTTCCTGATTCAGGGATCGCCCATGCTATTGGTTATGCCAATGAATCCGGAATTCCATTTTCCAGACCGTTTATTAAATATACTCCTACCTGGCCGCGTTCTTTTATGCCGACCATCCAGAGCAAAAGAAACCTGATCGCCAAAATGAAGCTGATCCCGGTTCATGATTTGATTCAGGATAAAAGCCTTCTGTTGATTGATGACTCTATTGTGAGAGGAACACAGCTGCGGGAAACCACGGAATTCCTTTACCAGAGCGGTGCCAAAGAAGTCCATATCCGCCCTGCTTGCCCGCCGATCTTATATGGATGTAAATATTTGAACTTCTCACGCTCCAGCTCCGAAATGGACCTGATCACACGGAGGATCATTGAGCAGATTGCAGGGGATTACAAAAATGTCCATCTGGAGAAGTTTTCTAATCCAGATACGCCGGAATACCAGGGAATGATCAATGAAATATGTGATCAGTTGAATTTCACTTCACTCCGGTATCACAGGCTGGATGATATGATTGAATCTGTTGGGATCGATCCTGAGAAGCTTTGTACTTACTGCTGGGATGGGAAAGAATAGAGAATTTTTATAAAAACTAAAGAGAAACAAAAACACGGAAACGATACTATCATTGTTTCCGTGTTTTGTTTATTGATCTACTTTAATAATTCCCTTAATTCTTCCCTGCTGAAACTTGCCGTGCTTAATCCTTCCCCGCCAAGTATCTGCTCCGCCAGTTCTTTTTTCTTTTCCTGAAGCTTCATAATATTATCTTCTATCGTACCCTGAACGATCAGCTTATAAACCATAACCACATTTTCCTGTCCGATCCTGTGGGCTCTGTCAGTCGCCTGATTCTGTACAGCCAGATTCCACCACGGATCATAGTGGATCACAATATCTGCCGAAGTAAGATTTAATCCGGTTCCCCCCGCTTTTAAGGAGATACAAAAAACGGAGGTATCATCTTGATTGAATGCTTCAACCATCTTCGCACGTTTTTCTTTACTGACAGCTCCAGTCAACGTATAGAAAGAGATATGTTCTTCTGTAAGCCGCTGCTCTAACAGTGAAAGCATAGATGTAAACTGGGAAAATAACAAAATCTTATGTCCTCCGCTGACTGCATTCCTTATCAGGTCAATACATAACTCCCTTTTTGCGGACTCTCCCTTATAATTTTCAAAAATTAATTCAGGACTACAACATATCTGCCTTAACCTTGTCAATTCTGATAATATTTGAATTTTCCTGGTTTGGAATTCTTCCTCTGTCTGCTTATTCAACATGATCTGCATGCGTTTCACATGTGCATCATAAAGCTTCTGCTGCTCCCCTTCCATCTTCGCAAAATAACTTTTCTCCAGTTTATCCGGCAGATCTTTTAAAACATCCTTCTTCAGACGGCGCAGTACAAAAGGCCGGATCATTTTCTGTAGCCTCTTTATCTCAGTTTCACTGTTATCCTGTATGATCGGAAGTTCCAACTCCTCTCTGAATTTTTTATAAGAATATAAGAAGCCTGGCATTAAGAAGTCAAAGATGCTCCACAATTCGCTTAAGCGGTTTTCCACCGGTGTACCCGTAAGTGCCAGTTTAAAACCTGCATTTACAGCTTTTACTGCCTTTGCGGCCTGGGTTCCATGGTTTTTAATATATTGTGCTTCGTCAATGATCTGATTGCCAAATGTGATATCCTGATAACTATCGATATCCCTTTTCAAAAGGTCATAGGATGTGATCAAAACTATATTGTCACTGGCATTTTTTATAATCTCTTTCCTCTCCCCCGCCTTTCCAACTACCATCTGTACCGGTAGACCGGGTGCAAACCTGCAGATCTCACTGTGCCAGTTAAACACGAGAGACGCAGGAGCCACGATCAGGCTCCTTCTATTTTCTTTTCCTTCCTGATACTCAGATTCCAAAAAGGCAATCACTTGAAGTGTCTTTCCAAGCCCCATATCATCCGCAAGAATACCTCCGAATCCATTACATTTTAATGTCTTGATCCACAAAAAACCTTTTTTCTGGTACTCCCTCAGTACATCCTGAAGCCCGGCCGGAATCTCAAAGTCATTATCCTCTACTGTCTTCATATTCCGGATCAATGCTTTAAACTCTTTATTCTTCTGGGCGGAAACAGTCTGCCATTCTTTTAGCTCCTCATCCAGATAAATGGCATTGTATTTGGGCAGAGTCACTTTATCCTTTTTAAACTGCCGGTCCGAAAGATGCAGCCCCTCCTTCAACTCCAGCAGCGCGTTGATTCCTTCCCCGTCCATATTTACAAAATCACCGCTTTTCAGGCGATAGAACTTCTTTTTCTTATTATACCTTGATAAGATCTCCAAAAGCTCATCCTTAGGCATATCTCCTGCTGTCATCTTAAGCTCCAGCATATCTCCTGAGAGAGATACACCCACTACAACTTTTGGTGCAGGAGAAACATGAATCTTCTTTAACGCATCAGAAATATAGACCTCTCCCAGCCTCTGTAGATTGGAAATCCCGTATACTAACAGTTCGTACAACTTTTCTTCATCATCTGCCAGAACCATAAGCTTTTCCCGTTCATCGTAAGCATTACAATATCCTGAGACGACTTTAGCCACTTCCATCTCTCTCTTCAGATCCCGTCTTTCAATTTCCTGGGTGTTGTCATAAATGTTATATTTCCTTTGTCCATAGACTGCCATAGGCTTGCAGGTAATAAAGTCTTTCTGCGGTGCATCCAGATATATTTCAAAAGCTACAGGAACCACACCGTAGTCTTCTTCCTCAAACTCCTGCTTTGTACATTCAAAAAATTTTTCCAACACCGGAAGCAGTTCTCTGCAAAAGGCAGGTACATCCGACTGTTCTATAAATGCTCTGCGCGTAGGAAGCTCCGCCATACAGGATAAAAAACCTTGTATGGGCTCTATATCCTCTTTTGGAATTCTATATACTTTTCCTCTTTGAAAATAAATATTAGAATTGACACACTGATAGCCTGTTAAATAATTGATCTCTACGTCAATTCCCTGTTCTCTCCCAGTGATCTTCATAGAACGTTCCAGCGGCTCCCCCGTCCCCCCCCCCCCCCCTTTCTTGGCTCGAAAACTATT
>OAWB01000274.1_pt1 | contig 42713 bp, 57 predicted proteins | sample 1550621 | NCBI WGS metagenome assembly OAWB01 (sample SAMEA2580107, study PRJEB22360) | human gut metagenome | biome: human gut; feature: human-associated habitat; material: faeces | place: Denmark | collected 2008/2010
CTCCGGCAGACCCGCCGCCACAAGCTCCAACCACTGACGCAGTGTCTGAGACGGAACAGACCACTGAAGCATCCTCAACAGAACAGCTGGTACCGGAACAAAGCGATCCGTCTTCTGTCACCGCAGCCGGCAGTACATCCACGGGCAGGTCTACGGAGAAAACGAAAAAAACTGTCTCCGATGAGAATTCAGGTATACTGATCGAGGGCTCAAATCTGTATGCTCAGGGGACACCTATTGTAATAAAGAAAGACTCTGACGGCAAAGCATATGTATTTGACTCAAAAGGGCAAACCCGGCTGTCTGAAACTCCGGTGACCTCTGGCTTTTCAATCTATGGCGGCGGAAAGAATAAAACTGTGAAGTCCAATGTCAGCATCGTCATTCAGAATGTTCAGGTATCCTCCGTATATGGCGGTGGTTACTCTGACGGCACCGGTCCTGCGGATGTCACCGGAAATGTTCTCATCACAATAAGCGGTACCGTAAACGCTTCCAAAGTCTACGGGGGAGGTTATGCCATGGCTTCCAAAGGCAGCGCAAGCGCCAATGTATCTGGCTCTGTCACAGTTGATATTCCATCTGTGCCGTCTGGAAACCACGGAAATCTTTACGGAGGCGGATATGCATACACCACAAATTCCTACAGCGCTTCGGCCAACACCGGCTCTGTCAGCTTCAGCGTAACCGGACGAACCTACTCTCTGCGTGGCGGAGGATCTGCCACATCAAAGGACTCAGGTTCTGCAACTGCTGACGTTTCTGGATCGATTTCCTGTACGCTTAAAAACGTTGACATACGTGAAGTCTATGCAGGCGGGTATGCGGACGGTGCCAAGGCCCGCGCAAAGGCAGGTTCCACAACTACGGCCTTCCAGGGCCAGGGTAATGAAGTGATGATTTTCCAGGGTGCCGGCAATGCAAGCAACAGTGCGTGTGCCGACGTTACAGGAAGTGTCAGCGCCGTCATGTCCGGCTGTTCCAATATTTATGGTTATGTGACATCCGGCGGAACCTCATACAGCGGGGGCTCTGCGGATGTATACGGCTCTGTCTCCCTGACCGTGACCGGCTCTGTCTCCCCGGTAGATGAGCAATGGGGCAATCTCGTGGCTGCCGCCTTTAACGGAGGAGGTTCCGCCAACGGTTCCGGCTCCCATGCGGATGTTAAGGGTTCAAGCTCCGTTACCATGAAGGACAGCAGCATTGTGGGAACGATCATTGGAGGAGGCGGGTCAAGTCAGGGTGGGTCCGCCAAAGTCACCCAGACATCAATCTCCCTCTCCAATGTGAAAGGATGTGAGTATAAAGGTACCATGTATTACGGAGATTATATCGCGGGCGGTGAAACCGATGACGCAGACGCTAAAGACCTTGCAGCATCCGAGAAAAGTACCGTGACAGTCTCAGAGAGCAAGGTTGAGTTCTTATGGGGAGGCCTTCTTATGAAAGGGGAATCACTATCCTCCAATACGGACTCCGAACTGATCCTCAAAGATAATACGTCCTCATTTGACGGAATTGCTAATTTCAATACATTGAATATAAAACATACACTGAATCTATCCTCCTTTGAACCAAAATCTCAAACAAAGCCTACTGCATTAAAGACATCCGGCCTGGACGTAGGAGATACAGCTGTGGCCTTCAATGGCTCCGGCGCAAAAGAAAACTGGTTTACCTTAAAAAACGGAAAACTTAAGTATCAGTCTGATTCCGAATCTGCAACCTGGAACATCGCTTCCTTTGGAACTGCTTCCGGTTCAATTAATGTTGATAAGACTCCCGAAGTACCCGATATGACTATAGAAAATAATATAGCCGATGAACTCCTTACTGAAGAAGATAGCCAAAAGATTGCCGACGGAAGTACTGTAGAAATTATTTTAAAATCGGAGCCTGTATCCTCCCCCTCCAAAAAGATAGAGGATCTGCTGAATAAGGAGCTGAAGCGTACTTCCGCCCAGCAGGCTATGCTCCTGGATATCAATCTCCTGAAAGTAACGGACGGCACGGAAGAAAAAATCCCCACAGTGGGAACCCCGCTTATGCTTACCTTTGACGTGCCGGAGGAATACCAAAGGGAAGGCCGGGAATACCTTGTAATCCGGCTTCATCAACGGGAAGACGGTACTTATGAGACTGACACTTTAAAAGACTTAAACCCCGATCCTGACAAGGTTACAATTGAGACTGACCGGTTTTCTATATACTCTCTGGATTACAAAGATACACAGGATTCCTCAGACACAACAACAGAACAAAATACTGAGAATTCTTCTACTGGAGAAAACATGACCACTTCCAAACAGAAGCAGACATCCATAGGCAGGCGGAGTACCTCATCCAAAGCCACGGTCTCTAAGAAAGAAACTTCAGCTCCAGAACACAGCAACGCTGTTTCCTATAAGAAAACAGCGTCCACTGGAGACCACAGAGATGATCTATCATCCCTTTTCATGGTGCTCTCAGGAAGTCTGATCTGTTCCGGAGTACTTCTTACAAGACGTTTGAAAAGATAATTTAATTTCATAATATGTACAATAAAAAAGTAGCAGAAACGAATTCTGCTACTTTTTATATATCTGATCTTAAACTAATTCAATTAATACTTCTAAAGCACCGTCACCTTTACGCTGCGCGATCTTGACGATCCTTGTGTATCCACCGTTTCTGTCTGCATACTTTGGTGCATACTCGTTGAATAACTTTTCTGTCAGATCAACATTCTTAGTGTTAGCTTTTTTTCCTGCAAGTTCTGTCGGAACTTCTTTCACCGGATATAATACCTTTAACATCTGTCTTCTTGCATGAAGGCGGGAAGGCATATCCTTTGTGATCTCCTTCTTTACTGTCTCATATACAGTAACTTTCTTTCCGTCTACAACTTCTTTGACACGTTTTCCATCACTGTCTTTCTTTGCCACTTTAGCATCGACAGTAACTGTCTCAAAGTTATCTTTTTCTCTGACTGCCATAGCGATCAGTTTTTCAGCGATCTTGCGGATCTCTTTTGCTTTTGCCTCTGTTGTAACGATCTTTCCTCTATATAAAAGATCTGTTACCTGTGAACGCAATAATGCTTTTCTCTGGGAAGAAGTTCTTCCTAATTTTCTATACTTTGCCATTGTAATGACCTCCTGTGATTTTTCGCCATGCTTACTTCATACCTTCAGCCTAGGCGGGTCTTTTTGTATCTTTTACTCGTCCCCTGAATTCAGTGCCAATCCAAGTTCATTTAATTTTGCAAGAACTTCTTCTAATGACTTGCGGCCCAGGTTTCGGACTTTCATCATATCCTCTGAAGTCTTGTTGGTCAGTTCTTCTACTGTATTGATGCCCGCTCTCTTTAAGCAGTTGTAAGAACGAACGGATAATTCCAGTTCGTCAATGCTCATCTCCAGAACCTTTTCTTTTTCGTCGTCTTCCTTTTCTACCATAACTTCAGCAGTCTTGGCATTCTCAGAGAGATCAACAAACAGGTTCAGGTGTTCGCACAATACTTTTGCAGCGAGGCTGACCGCCTCGTCCGGTGAAAGTGTTCCGTTTGTAAAGACATCCAAAGTAAGCTTATCATAATCTGTCACCTGTCCTACACGGGTGTTCTCCACCTTCAAGTTCACACGTTCTACCGGTGTATAGATTGCATCTACAGCGATCTCATCAATAGAATTGCCGTCCTTGTCTGCTTTGTCAGCACCGACATAACCACGGCCCTTTGTGATCGTAAGTTCCATATCCAGATGTGCATCATCTCCGCTTAATGTAGCGATGACCATATCAGGATTTAAGATCTCGATATCACTGTCAGCCTTGATGTCACCGGCAGTTACGACACCGCTTCCAGAGCATTCAATAAAGGCCTGTTTTGGTTCGTCTGTTGAACTGTTATTCTTAATCGCCAGGGACTTGATATTCATGATGATCTCAGGGACATCCTCTTTCACTCCCGGGACTGAACTGAACTCATGCAGTACACCCTTAATCTTTACGGCACTGACTGCAGCGCCCGGCAGGGATGAGAGCATGATCCTTCTCAAAGAATTCCCGAGCGTCGTTCCGTAGCCGCGCACTAACGGCTCGACTACAAAACGCCCAAAGCGGTTATCTTCAGAAATCTCACTAATCTCAATATTTGGCTTTTCAAATTCAAACATTTAAGCCCTCCTTCTGGGTTAGGAATTTGTTGAGGGTTATTACGATTATTTAGAATATAACTCGACGATCAGAGTCTCATTTACAGGAACGTCGATTTCTTCTCTTGTAGGAATTTCCTTAACAGTTCCGCTTAATGCTTCCTGATTTGCTTCTAACCAAGAAGGAACCATTCTTCCGCCTGTGACTTCTAAGATTTCTTTGTATCTAGGAGAAGTTTTGTGATTTTCTTTGATCTCGATCACATCACCTACAGATACTTTGTAAGAAGGGATGTTCACAGTTTTGCCGTTTACAAGCACATGCTTGTGGTCAACGATCTGTCTGCATTCTTTTCTTGTTCTTCCAAATCCGAGACGGAATAATACATTGTCAAGTCTCAGTTCCAGAAGAGTCATAAGGTTAACACCTGTCTGACCTTTCATCTTCTCTGCTTTTGCATAGTAATTTCTAAACGGTTTTTCTAATACACCGTAGATAAACTTCGCTTTCTGTTTTTCACGAAGCTGAAGTCCGTACTCACTTTTTTTTCTATTTCCTCTTGTTGAGGTTCTGTTAGACTTTTTGTCGATTCCTAAGAATACAGGATCGAGGCCTAAGGATCTACATCTTTTTAAGACTGGAGTTCTATCTATTGCCATCTTTCAAATTCCTCCTAATTAAACTCTTCTGCGTTTTGGTGGGCGACATCCGTTGTGAGGTACCGGTGTTACATCTTTGATGCTTGTAACTTCCAGACCAGCTGCTGATAAAGCACGAATCGCTGCTTCTCTTCCTGATCCCGGTCCTTTTACCATAACGTCCACTGTTTTTAAACCGTGTATTAACGCTGCTTTTGTTGCTGTCTCAGCAGCCATCTGTGCCGCATAAGGAGTAGATTTCTTGGATCCTCTGAATCCTAATCCACCTGCGCTGGCCCAAGAAAGAGCATTTCCCTGAGCATCAGTTAATGTAACGATTGTATTATTAAAAGATGACTGAATGTGTGCCTGTCCGTGCTGAACATTCTTTTTCACACGTTTTTTAGCCGCTTTTTTTGTAACTTTAGCCATAATTAACTCTTTACCTTTCTTTATACTAAACCATATCCACTTAAATACTGAGAAGAAATCTGACAACCCTACGGGGTGTGTCATGCATTTCTATTATTTCTTCTTATTTGCTACAGTTTTCTTAGGACCTTTACATGTTCTGGCATTTGTCTTTGTCTTCTGTCCACGGCAAGGAAGTCCCTGTCTATGGCGTTTCCCTCTGTAAGATCCAATTTCTTTTAATCTCTTAATATTAAGAGCGATTTCTCTTCTTAAATCTCCCTCTACTGTCTGTGACTCAGAGACTACTTCGCTGATTCTGCGAACTTCGTCGTCTGTAAGATCACGTACACGAGTATCCGGGTTTACATTTGCTTCTGATAAAATACGTTTAGAGCTTGTAAGACCGATCCCATAGATATAGGTAAGTCCAATCTCCACACGTTTTTCTCTTGGTAAATCAACACCTGAAATACGAGCCATGTTTTTTCTTCCTCCAAAAATTATTCATTCTAATGTTATTCAGGGGCAATCCATATATCCGCGTACGGTGAAATGATATATATGTCTCTAGCCTGACTACGATTTTATCTATATAAATATCAGCATGAAAACGACGTTCCATACTGCAGCCGCCTAAAAAAAGTATTACTGTATGGTACCTTAGATACAGTAATATAAACACACACACAAAGAACAAAGATAGGAATCTTTGCTATCTGAAATAGTAATTATCCCTGTCTCTGTTTGTGCTTCGGATTCTCACAGATGACTCTGACAGATCCTTTTCTTCTAATTACCTTGCATTTTTCACACATAGGTTTTACAGATGCTCTAACTTTCACTTGTAATTCTCCTTTCCCAAAACGTTCGGATTCAATTATATCATCATGTTATTTAATTTTCAAGGCTTTTCTTATTTATCTCTCCAAATAATTCTTCCTTTTGACAGATCATACGGAGAAAGTGCAAGAGTTACCTTGTCACCAGGAAGGATCTTGATGTAATTCATTCTGAGCTTTCCGCTGATATGTGCTAAAATCACATGCCCTCCCTCGATCTCTACCTTGAACATCGCGTTCGGCAGTTTTTCCAATACGATTCCTTCTACTTCAATTGCTTCTGACTTTGCCATTTTTCCGACTCCTTTTTCTACTTTGATAATGATAATATTTCGTAACCATCTTCGGTAATTAAAATTGTGTTTTCATAGTGGGCAGCAAGACTTCCGTCTGCTGTCACTACAGTCCAGTCATCAGAAAGCCATTCGACTTCCCAGGTCCCTGCATTGACCATCGGCTCGATTGCCAGGGTCATACCGGCCCTCAACTTCATGCCTTTTCTCCGGCCCTTAAAGTTCGGGATCTGAGGATCTTCGTGAAGATGTGTTCCAATCCCATGTCCTACTAAATCTCTCACCACTGAATAGCCGTTTCTCTCGATGTGTTTTTGGATCGCCTCGGAAATATCAAATAGATGATTCCCCTCTTTGGCAAACTTCATACCTTCAAAAAAGCTTTCCTTTGTGATCCGGATCAGGCGGGCTGCCTCATCTGAGATCTCTCCGACACCATAAGTCCTTGCGGCGTCAGAGTGGTATCCCTGATGGATGACTCCTGCATCCAGGCTGACAATATCTCCGTCTTCTAAGATCCGGCCCTTTTTCGGGATCCCGTGAACCACTTCGTCATTGACGGATACACAGATGGATGCTGGATAACCATTATAATTCAGAAAAGAAGGAATACACCCGTATCCCCGTATGATCTTTTCCCCGAATTGGTCAATCTCTAAAGTAGAAATTCCCGGTTTGATAATCTCGGCTAAACGGTCATGCGTCTCCTCCAGAATCTTACCGGCCTCTCTCATTCGTTCGATTTCTCTTTTTGATTTGATCGTCACTGCCATCTTTATCTTATGCCTCTAAAATGCTTTTGATCTCATCAAATACTACATCAATATGCCTTGTACCGTCAATCACATGAAGGCTGCCCGCACTCTTATAATGGGAAATCAAAGGTGCGGTCTGTTTGTGGTATACATCCAGCCTTTTCTTTACAGTCTCTTCTTTGTCGTCATCTCGGAGGATCAGCTCACCGCTGCATATATCACAGGTTCCTTCTGATTTCGGAGGATTATATTTTACGTGGAAGATCGCACCACAATCCTTGCAGGAACGTCTTCCGGACATCCGGTCGATGATATTCTCATCTGGAACCTCGATATCCAAAGCAAAATCAATTTTCATATCTTTTGCGGCAAGGGCTGAATCCAATGCTTCTGCCTGAGGAATCGTCCTTGGGAATCCATCTAAGATGAAGCCTTTTTGGCAGTCATCTTTTTCGATCCTGTCAACCACAAGATCGACTACAAGTTCATCTGGAACCAGCAGTCCCTGGTCCATGTACTCTTTGGCTTTCTTGCCAAGCTCCGTACCATTTTTAATATTCGCTCTGAAAATATCTCCTGTTGAAATATGTGGAATACTGTACTGCTCTGCAATCTGCTTTGCCTGAGTTCCCTTTCCTGCTCCTGGAGCCCCCAACATAATAATTTTCATAATGAATCCTCCTTACATTATGTAATGCACAAATAAGCTGTAGAGTCCCTACAGCTTATCGCACATTTAGTCATTTAAAAAACCAGTATAGTTTTGCACTAACAATTGAGATTTAATCTGCTTAATAGTCTCTAATATAACTCCTACCACGATGATGATAGAAGTCCCTCCAAAAGAAACCTGCGCACTAAATACACCGTTAAAGAAAAACGGAATGACTGCTACAATTGTTAAGCCAGCTGCACCTATAAAAATAATATATTTTAAGATCTTATTCAGATAATCCACTGTCGGTTTTCCCGGACGGATCCCCGGTACAAAACCTCCCTGCTTCTTCATGTTATTTGAGATCTCCAACGGATTAAAAGTAATCGATGTATAGAAATAAGCAAAAATAACAACCAAAACAATGTAGACCAGCAGTCCCAGAGACCGCTTTGGATGGTTTACGTCAAACCATGTAGATGAACTTAAACTATGCAGAACCTTTCCCATAAATCCGTTGCTCTCATACTTAAACAGCTGCTGAATGATCAGCGGGAACTGCATGATGGATGAGGCAAAGATGATTGGAATCACTCCGGCTGTATTCACTTTCAGAGGAATGTGGCTTGACTGGCCGCCGACCATTTTTCTTCCTTGAACCTTCTTTGAATACTGCACCGGAATATGACGTTCAGCATCTGAAAGAATGATAACAAACACGACAGTGAACAGCACAACAGCTGCGATCACACATCCGGCGATAAGAGCCGGCCCGATCTGTTTTCCTTTCATAAACTGGTTATAGAGTGCATAAAAATCTTTCGGCATTCCTGATACGATGTTGATCAACAGGATGATGGAAATACCGTTTCCAATACCATTTTCCGTGATACGCTCTCCAAGCCACATGACAAGAATCGCACCTGCTGTCAGGGCGATGATCATCGTCACGATTGTGAAGTTTGTGTGATCGGCTCCCAGCGCACCACTGCGGCTGAAACCGATGGTCATGCCTGCAGACTCAATCAGTCCGAGCACGACCGTCACGTATCTCGTGATCTTTGCGATTTTCTTTCTTCCATCCTCGCCGTCCTTTTGCATTTCTTCTAATGCCGGGATGGCGATCGTCATCAGCTGCATGATGATGGAAGATGTGATATAAGGCGTAACACTCAGCGCAAATACTGACATCTGCAAAAAGGATCCGCCAGTGAAAGAGTTCAGGAGATTAAAAGAATCTCCCAAAGTACTCTTTAAATAAGCAGTCACCTGGGCAGTATCGATTCCTGGAATCGGCAGTTGTGACCCGAAGCGCACGACAATCAGAACGATTACCGTGAACGCAAGCTTTTTCCTTAGTTCTTTGTTTTTAAACGCATTTGTCAATGCATTCGCCATACTAAATCACCTCGGCTTTTCCTCCAAGAGCTTCGATCTTTTCTTTTGCCCCTGCACTGAAAGCATTTGCTTTTACTGTAAGTTTCTTTGTAAGTTCGCCACTGCCTAAAATTTTAACTCCGTCTTTCGGATTAGAAACAATTCCTGTTTCGATTAAGGTATCAACAGAAACTTCTGCTCCATCTTCAAATCTTTCTAATGCTGATACGTTGATTCCAATGATCTGTTTTGAGTTAATGCAAGTGAAGCCTCTCTTTGGAATACGTCTGTATAAAGGCATCTGTCCGCCTTCAAATCCCGGTCTTGTTCCTCCGCCGGAACGGGCTTTCTGTCCTTTATGTCCTTTACCTGCAGTTTTTCCATTTCCTGAACCATGTCCGCGACCTCTTCTGAAGTTATCGCTGTGCTTAGATCCGTCTGCAGGGCGTAAGTTTGATAATTCCATCCTTCGCACCTCCTAATCTACAATTAAATTTCTTCTACTTTTACTAAATGCTGAACCTGATGAATCATTCCTCTGACACTTGCGTTATCAGGCATTTCAACAGTCTTGTTTAACTTCTTAAGTCCTAAAGCTTCCACTGTCTTTCTATGCTTTGGAATGGCACCGATTGTAGATTTTACTAAAGTAATTTTTAATTTATCTGCCATTTTAATGTTCCTCCTAACCTAAGAGCTCTTCTACAGATTTTCCGCGAAGCTTTGCTACTTCTTCTGGAGTTTTTAAATTCTTTAAACCTTCGATGGTTGCCAGAACAACATTCTGCTTGTTGTTAGAACCTAAAGACTTAGAACGGATATTTTTGTATCCTGCAAGCTCCAATACGTCACGTGAAGGACCTCCTGCGATGATTCCAGTACCTTCCGGAGATGTCTTTAATAATACAGACGCACTTCCGAATTTACCTGTGAAATCATGCGGTGTACTTCCCTTTTCGTCAATCGGTACTTCTACTAATTTCTTAGCAGCCGCTTCTCTTCCTTTGCGGATCGCTTCTGGAATTTCCATTGCTTTTCCTAATCCTGCACCAACGTGTCCGTTCTTATCTCCAACGACAACTAATGCTGCGAATCTGAAATTACGTCCACCTTTTACTACTTTGGTAACACGTTTGATAGATACAACTTTTTCTTCCAGCTCTAACTGGCTAGGGTCGATCATTGTACGCTTCATTTGATTTCCTCCTGTTAGAATTTAAGACCAGCTTCACGTGCTGCGTCTGCTAATGCTTTTACTTTTCCCTGATAAATAAATCCGCCTCTGTCAAAAACAACGGTGGAGATACCTTTTGCGATTGCTCTCTCAGCAAGAACTTTTCCTAAGTGAGCTGCCGCTTTTACATCGTTTGTCTTCTCTAAATCAGCTTTTACGTCTTTCTGTAAAGTGGATGCTGATACTAAAGTAGTTCCAACGGTGTCATCAATGATCTGAGCGTACATATGATTATTGCTTCTGAATACGCTTAAACGCGGCTTTTGGGCCGTTCCGCTAATATGATTACGAAGCTTTAAATGTTTTTTCACACGAACTTTGCTTCTTGACTGTTTTTTAATCATCCTATCTCACTCCTTTACTTCGCACCAGTCTTACCGACTTTACGTCTGATAACTTCATCAGCATACTTGATACCTTTTCCTTTGTAAGGTTCAGGTTTTCTTAATTCTCTGATTTCCGCAGCGTACTGTCCAACTTTTTCTTTATCAATACCTTTAACGATAATGATATTCTGACCATCCATTTCAGTCTCGATTCCTTCTGGATCTGTCATTGCTACCGGATGTGAAAAACCAAGGTTAAAAGTAATCTCTTTTCCCTTTTTCTGAGCTCTGTAACCAACACCGTTGATTTCAAGCTTCTTTTCATATCCCTGAGACACTCCAGTCACCATGTTAGCGATCAAAGATCTGGTGAGTCCGTGTAAGGATTTCATCTTCTTTAAGTCGTTCGGTCTGGATACCACAATCTGGTTGTCTTCTAATTTAATTTCCATCTCCACTGGAAGATTCTTTTCCAGTGTTCCTTTAGGACCCTTTACAGTCACTTTGTTTCCTTCTTCAATCTTAACCTCAACTCCCTGAGGAACATCGATTGGTAATCTACCTATACGAGACATAGGTTACCTCCTTAAATTGTCGGAAAGGACGCCTGGTCCTTTCTGTTTTCAGAATTCGTTTTATTATAAAGTATATAGATTTAAAATAATTTAAATTCAGGTTAAAAAATTGTGTTGCAAAGATTTCTGCGCCTTCTGAGTTGCGTCCAAGCAATGATGTTCGGTTCACTAAATTCGGACTTCGCCTGCGGCTCGCCCTCATTAAGTTCCTCCGAACGGCTTTCGCACTAACCTCAGCTTTCGCATACGCTCGGCTTCGCCAAGTGCTCAATGCCTACCAAACAAAGGCTAATACTTCTCCGCCTACGTGTTCTTTTCTTGCTTCTTTATCTGTCAGCACACCTTTGTTTGTTGAAATAATAGCTACTCCAAGACCGCCTAATACTTTAGGAAGTTCTTCTGAGTTCGCATATACACGAAGTCCTGGTTTAGAGATTCTCTTAAGACCTGTGATGATCTTTTCACTCTTATCCTGGCCGTACTTTAATGTGATAACGATGTTGTTATATGCACCCTCTTCTTTGATGTCGAATGCTTTGATGAACCCTTCCTTTAAAAGGATTTCAGCAATCGCTGTCTTCATCTTAGAAGCAGGAATTTCTACGGTATCATGTTTCGCAGTATTCGCATTACGGATTCTTGTAAGCATATCTGCAATCGGATCGCTCATTGTCATTGTTTGTTCCTCCTTCCCTATTCTTACCAGCTGGCCTTTTTCACGCCTGGAATCTGTCCTTTGTACGCTAACTCACGGAAGCAGATTCTGCAGATTCCGTATTTTCTTAAGTAAGCATGTGGACGTCCACAAATCCTACAACGGCTATATTCTCTTGTTGAAAACTTCTGTTTTCTCTGTTGCTTTAATACCATTGACTTTCTAGCCATGGGAACCCTCCTAACTATTTCTTAAACGGCATACCAAATAAGGTTAATAATTCACGAGCTTCTTCGTCTGTGTTGGCTGTTGTAACGAAAATTACATCCATACCTCTGACTTTGTCCACTTTATCGTATTCAATTTCCGGGAAAATTAACTGTTCTTTGATTCCTAATGCGTAGTTTCCTCTTCCATCAAAAGAGTTCTGGCTTACACCCCTGAAGTCACGTACACGAGGCAGTGCCAGGTTGATCAGACGATCAGCAAACTCATACATTCTTTCGCCTCTTAATGTAACCTTACATCCGATTGGCATTCCTTCTCTTAACTTGAAGTTTGCAACAGATTTTCTTGCTTTGGTCACGATCGCTTTCTGTCCAGAGATCATTTCAAGATCTGCAACAGCAGCATCTAAGAGCTTCTTATTCTCTTTTGCTTCACCAACGCCCATGTTGATCACGATCTTTTCGAGCTTTGGTACCTGCATAATATTTTTATATCCAAATTTCTTCATCATGGCATCCATGATTTCACCGGTATACTGTTCTTTTAATCTACTCAACTGTCCGAAACCTCCTCTCCTTATTAGTCAATCACTTCTCCGCTTGCTTTGGCAACGCGGACTTTTTTACCATCTTCTACTTTGTAACCGATCTTTGTAGCTTTTCCGTTATGCACGAACATCACATTGGAAATATGAATCGGGCCTTCCTCTGTTACAATTCCACCCTGCTGGTTCTGTACGCTAGGTTTTGTATGTTTTGTGAGCATATTAGCACCTTCAACGATAACAGTATTCTTCTTGTGGTTGATTGCAACAACTTTGCCTTCTTTACCCTTATCTTTTCCAGCGATGACTTTCACAAGATCGCCTTTTTTAATTCTAATTCCTGACACAGTGTTTCCTCCTTATAATACTTCTGGTGCTAATGAAACAATCTTCATGAATTTTTTGTCTCTGAGCTCTCTTGCCACTGGTCCAAAGATACGAGTTCCTCTTGGGTTCATATCCTCTTTGATAATAACTGCAGCGTTCTCATCAAATCTAATATAAGATCCGTCTTTACGGCGGGCACCTTTTTTCGTACGAACAACAACGGCTCTTACTACATCACCCTTTTTTACAACGCCACCTGGTGTTGCATCTTTGACCGTAGCTACAATAACATCGCCGATGTTAGCATATCTTCTAGTGGATCCACCTAACACTCTGATGCAAAGGATTTCTTTTGCTCCAGTGTTGTCAGCCACTCTAAGTCTTGACTCCTGTTGAATCATGCTGTTTCTCCTTTCCTAATGGAACAATCCTATTTCGCTTTTTCGACTACTTCCACAAGTCTCCATCTCTTATCCTTAGAGAGAGGTCTTGTTTCCATAACTTTTACTCTGTCTCCAATACGGCATTCATTATTTTCGTCATGAGCTTTTAACTTGTAAGTTCTCTTTACGATTTTCTTATATAATGGATGTTTTACGTTATCTTCGATCGCAACTACGATTGTCTTATCCATTTTATCGCTTACAACTTTCCCGACACGGGTTTTTCTTAAATTTCTTTCCACAACAAATTCCTCCTTTCGATTTAAGCGTTAGCCTTTGCTGTAATCGCTCCCTGGATACGAGCGATGTTTCTTCTAACTTCTTTGATTCTGCTTGTGTTCTCAAGTTGATTTGTTGCATTCTGGAATCTTAAGTTGAATAATTCTTTTTTCGCAGCTACTAGCTCTTTGTTTAATTCATCGATAGATTTATTATTTAACTCTTTTACAAATTCTTTAGTTTTCACTGTTGTCACCGCCTTCTAAAGCTTCACGAGAAACAATTTTACACTTCACAGGTAGTTTATGAACAGCAAGACGTAAAGCTTCTCTTGCGACTTCTTCGCTTACACCAGAAATCTCAAACATAACACGTCCTGGTTTTACAACTGCTACCCAGTATTCCAAGTTACCTTTACCTTTACCCATTCGAGTTTCAGCAGGCTGTGCTGTCACTGGCTTATCAGGGAAAATCTTGATCCAAACCTTACCACCACGCTTGATGTAACGGGTCATAGCGACACGGGCTGCCTCGATCTGGTTGGATCTGATCCAAGCCGGCTCTGTTGCCACGATACCGAATTCTCCGTAAGTGATCTTATTACCGCGAGTAGCTTTTCCGCGCATGCTTCCGCGGAACTGTTTACGGCGTTTTACTCTCTTAGGCATTAACATTATTTATTTCCCCCTTCCTGCTTTTCTTTCGTCGGAAGAACTTCACCATGGTAGATCCAAGTCTTAACTCCGACTTTACCATAAGTTGTGTCTGCTTCTGCAAATCCATAATCGATGTCAGCACGGAGTGTCTGAAGAGGAATGGTTCCCTCGCTGTAGAATTCTGTACGGGCCATGTCAGCTCCGCCTAAACGTCCGGATACGGATGTTTTGATTCCCTGTGCTCCGGATCTCATCGTTCTCTGCATACAGGACTTCATAGCTCTTCTGAAAGAGATACGGTTCTCTAACTGCTGTGCGATATTTTCTGCAACTAACTGTGCGTCTTTGTCCGGTCTTTTTACTTCTTTTACGTCGATGAGCAGCTTCTTGTCTGTCATCTTCTGGAGTTCTTTTTTGAGTTCTTCAATGGCAGATCCGCCTTTTCCGATCACTACTCCAGGTTTTGCTGTATAAACAATCAATTTTACTCTGTCAGAAGCTCTCTCGATTTCGATTCTGGAGATTCCGGCATTGTATAATTTTTTCTTCACATATTTTCTGATCTTATCATCTTCAACCAGGTTATCTGCAAAATCGCTTTCTGCATACCATCTGGAATCCCAGTCTTTGATAATACCAACTCTTAAACCATGAGGATTAACTTTCTGTCCCATTATTGCCTCCTTCTATCTTTCGTCAAGCACAACTGTGATATGGCTCATACGGTGTTCGATTCTGTATGCCCTTCCCTGTGCCCGAGGTTTAACTCTTTTCATTGTTGGTCCTTTGTTTGCATAACATTCTGCAACATAAAGGTCTTCCGGATTCATTCCATTATTATTTTCTGCGTTGGCGATTGCAGACTTTAATAATTTTTCAATTAAACTTGATGCATATCTTGGGTTATATAACAAGATACCAAGTGCTTCCTGAACGCTCTTACCTCTGATCGCATCCAATACGAAACATGCCTTTGTAACTGACACTCTGGCGTTGGATAAGGTAGCGCTAGGTCTCGTATCTTTTTGTGCATTTCTTTCTTTTTTGTACTGAGATCTGCTGTATTTCTTAGCCATGGATTGTGAAACCTCCTTCCATTCCTCTATCTATTATCTAATTCCTGATTTTTTCTCTGCTTTTGTATGACCACGGAATGTTCTTGTCGCAACAAACTCTCCGAGCTTGTGTCCGACCATATCCTCTGTTACATATACAGGTACATGCTTTCTTCCGTCATGTACAGCGATTGTATGCCCTACAAAGGAAGGGAAAATTGTGGAACGGCGGGACCATGTCTTAATGACATTTTTGTCTCCAGCTTCGTTCATTGCATCAACTTTTTTCAATAAGCTTGCATCCGCAAATGGTCCTTTTTTCAGTGAGCGAGCCATAAGTTACCTCCTTAAACTATTTAACGTTTTTACCGTCTCTTCTTCTAATGATCATCTTGTTAGACTGTTTATGTTTCTTACGTGTCTTCAAACCAAGTGCCGGTTTACCCCAAGGTGTACACGGACCCGGACGGCCGATTCCAGTCTTTCCTTCACCACCACCGTGCGGATGGTCATTAGGGTTCATAACAGAACCGCGGACTGTAGGACGGAATCCCATATGGCGTTTACGTCCCGCTTTACCGATGTTTACGAGGTCATGTTCGATGTTTCCAACCTGGCCGATGGTAGCTCTGCACACAACAGGTACCATTCTCATCTCTCCTGACGGAAGACGAAGGGTTGCATACTTTCCTTCTTTCGCCATAAGCTGAGCGGAGTTACCTGCGGAACGAACTAACTGTCCGCCTTTTCCAGGATACATCTCAATGTTGTGGATTTCTGTACCAACCGGAATGTTTGCCATAGGTAAGCAGTTTCCAACTTTGATTTCAGCATCCGGACCGTTCATAACTGTAGCGCCTACAGCTAATTTGTTCGGTGCGATAATATAAGCTTTTTCACCATCTGCATAAGTCAATAATGCGATGTTTGCTGTTCTGTTCGGATCGTATTCGATGGCTGTTACGGTTGCCGGAATACCATCTTTTCTTCTCTTGAAGTCGATGATTCTATATTTTCTTCTGACTCCGCCTCCGCGGTGTCTTACTGTAATTTTACCCTGATTATTACGTCCGGCTGTCTTCTTTAAAGAAGTTGTCAGAGATTTTTCAGGAGTGGTCTTAGTCACTTCTGTAAAATCTAACCCGGTCATATGTCTTCTGGAAGGTGTATATGGGTTATATGTCTTGATTCCCATGTCTTTCTCCTTTCAATTCCAATTTAATATCACGCTTTTGTTGCGTATAGCTTCATAAGATATATAAGGTAGTTACACTCGACTAGCGTTCAGCTTTCGCCTGCGGCTCGGCTTCACTGAGTCTCGGTAACGGCTAAGGAAGTTCGGTTCACTAAATTCGCACTGCGCCTTCGGCTTGCCCTCATTAAGTTCCTCCGAACGGGGCCCGACTTAGCGCTCAAACTTCGCTGCACTCATTTTCGCTGAGTCTTATAGCCCCTCGAAGATCTCAATATCTGCGCTTTCTTCTGTCAACTGTACGATCGCTTTCTTTGTCTTAGCGGTCTTACCAAAAGTCATTCCACGTCTTTTTGTTTTTCCGTCGTAGTTCATTGTGTTGACTTTTGCAACCTTTGTTCCCTCGAACATTTTTTCCACTGCTTCTTTGATCTGAGATTTTGTTGCAGATGGATGAACTAAGAAAGTGTATTTTTTTTCTGCCATTGCATTCATACTTTTTTCAGTTACAATCGGCTTTAAGATAACGTCATAATATTTGATGTCTGCCATTATGCGTACACCTCCTCGATATTTGCTACTGCTTCTTTGGAAACAACAACGGTATCATACTTTAAGATATCATACACATTGATTGTGCTTGTAAGGGCAGTTTTTACTCCAGGAATGTTTCTTGCGGATAAGATTAAGTTGTCGTTCTTATCTCCCATGATAACCAATGCTTTTTTTACATTTAAGTTGTTTAACATGTTTGCAACATTCTTTGTCTTTACATCTTCAAATTTGAACTCATCTACTACGATGAACTTATTTTCATTCACTCTGGAAGTTAAAGCAGATTTTAACGCTAATCTTCTTTCTTTCTTATTTAACTTCTTAGAATATTCTCTTGGTTTCGGAGCAAATACAACTCCTCCGCCTGTCCACTGTGGAGCTCTGATAGATCCCTGTCTTGCATGACCGGTACCTTTCTGTCTCCAAGGTTTTCTTCCGCCGCCGCGTACTTCTGAACGTGTCTTCGCGCTCTGTGTACCCTGACGGTTATTTGCTAACTGGCTTACAACTGCCAAATGCACTAAATGCTCATTTATTTCAACACCGAAGATGCTGTCGTTAAGATTTAATTTCTCAACTTCATTTCCTTCCATGTTTAACACAGATACTTCTGCCATCTGTTTGTCCTCCTTCCCTAGGCCTACGCCTTCACTGATTCTTTTAACATTACTAAAGATTTCTTAGGTCCTGGTACAGCACCCTTTACCAAAATAATGTTTTTTTCTGCATCAACCTTTACTACTTCAAGATTCTGGATGGTAACTCTTTCAGAACCCATCTGTCCTGGCATTTTCTTTCCTTTGAAAACTTTGCTAGGATCAGAAGCCATACCATTGGAACCTGCATGACGGTGATACTTAGAACCATGTGTCTTAGGACCAGTACTTAAACCGTGACGTTTGATACCACCTGCATATCCTTTACCTTTGGATGTAGCAGTTGCATCGATTTTATCTCCTGCTTCGAAAATGTCAGCTTTGATTTCCTGACCTACAGTGTATTCAGAAGCATTTTCAAATCTGAATTCTCTCACGAATTTTTTCGGTGTAACACCTGCTTTGTCGAAGTGTCCCTTTTCCGGTTTGTTCGCAGCTTTTTCTTTCTTGTCTGCAAATCCAACCTGAACTGCTTCGTAGCCATCATTTTCTTCTGTCTTTACCTGAGTAACGACACAAGGCCCAGCCTGCAGTACAGTAACCGGTGTTAAAACTCCGTCTTCATTAAAGATCTGAGTCATTCCGACTTTTGTTGTTAAAATCGCTTTTTTCATTGATATTTCCTCCTATTTAATCTACAGCGGATTATAACGCTTGACGTTAAAATCATCCTAGACGCTATGAAAGCTTAAGGGGATTCCTTATTTGTTCATAACCCTGCGGGATAACTTCCTATTTGGTTTTCATCTTAATATCGATGTAAACACCAGCCGGTACTTCTAATTTAGATAACGCATCGACTGTCTTCTGTGTTGGTGTGATGATGTCAATCAATCTCTTGTGAGTTCTCTGCTCGAACTGCTCTCTGGAATCTTTGTACTTGTGTACGGCACGGATGATGGTAACTACTTCCTTCTTTGTCGGCATCGGTACCGGTCCGCTCACCTTAGATCCTGTTTTCTTCACTGTTTCGATGATACTCTTTGCTGATGCATCGATTAATTGATGATCATACGCTTTTAATGTAATTCTCATTACTTGACTTGCTGCCATAAAAAAAGCCGCCTCCTTTTCGCACTATAAATTTCTTGTAGCACGACAAGTGGTGACTGTACACTCCTCCGTGTGTATCGTAAGATTTACACACTGCGTCTCTATCTTTATATTATAAAAATAGATTGTAATATTCGTACAGTGACTTGTCGCCAGTTTTAACAACTTGACATTCGCTCCACGGAAAACCTGCGCCGGCTTTTGCCGGTACAGCAACCTCACGCTTCACCGCTATCAAGGTCACAACGATTTGATTATATACGAATATCCAAGGTATTGCAAGGCTTTTTTTGTTTTTTTTGGAATACCTGGCTGTAAAGTTTCTAAATTGGTCAAAGTTTTTTCTTTTACTTATATAATATAGAAGAAATACATCTAAATCCAGTTTTCTTTCATTTCTTCTCTCAGTTCACCAAACATATCAACATGCTTCTCTTTTGTCTTCTTGACAATGTCCATGGCGATAGCATAATTGTATGCATGAGCAACATTATTTCTGGAGACCAGCGCCTCCAGCCACACCTCTTGATCCTTTATCAGTGCTACACTGTAAGCCAGTTTTATAATACTGCGTGGCGAACCTGTAGCCGCTTCTTTGATTCCATTTTCATATAGAACTTCTTCGATTGCTTTCCACGACTGTTCAAAACAAATCTCATAGAGTCCTACCAAACCAGTGAGAACAACGTTGTCATATGGCTCTTTATATTTATATATATCTTCCAGATTCTCTGCCGCCCTGCAGAAGTTTTCAAACTTTTTCATAGATCACTACCCCTTCTTCAAAGATCTTATCTTTCAATTCCTGTTGAACCGGCAGGCCCAAATCCACTACATCATACATCAACAGAGTAGAAGTCTCCTCATCCACTGCAAGTGTAAACCGATTTGTGTCTCCGCCGCACACTGCCAGATCAATGTCACTTTTCTCGTAGTAATCCCCACGGGCACGGGAGCCGAATAAAATAACCTTTTTAACGCCGTAATCTTCTGCCAGATCTCTGATCTCTTCAAATACTATTTTCTTTATTCCACTAGTATCAATGATATCCATATATTTTGTTCCTATTTCTAATTTTTCTTTTTGGTTTGACTACTTTTATCTAGAATAAATGTAGCATATCTATTTGAGGTATGCAATTTATCATTGTCTGTAGTTTTACAATTAATAACTTGGATAATCACCCAAAAAATCGTATAATTATAAGAAGTAAGGAAGGGTGGTCTAATGTTATGAAAACAAAAAAATAAAACAGCTTGCAAAGAATGTCACTTCGACAACGCGCTCTGGCAATTACCTATATTTAGACCCATATTCAGGAGACGCCTATGGCGGACAGCCTCTTAGGTTTTTATTCACAAAAAATGATAAAGTTAAAACAATTTCCAAATGTGCAAATTATACGGTCCGCGGAAAAACTTTATATTATTCAAACTATAAAAAAACGCTCAAAAAAGGCTTTCTTGTAGATGTCATCCGTTGTAAGCGAAATGGCTCCCAAAAAAGATATCTCGCCAAAAATATTAAGGTCATATGTACTTGGAATATTTCCTCAAAAGGTATGAATTATATGGATCAGAATTATACAGTAAAATACTATAAATTTAAGTAGCTTGTTAGGCAGGGATTGTAAAAAGCTAAACTAATACACATTATATAAAACAGACTCATATCTCTGCAATTATCAGAAGGACGGTACACCCGTCCTTCTTTTCTCGTTTTCTTACATGTAATTCCCGAACCTGTCTCTCTCTGGTTCATTTCCCGCTGCAATCATCTCATCCAGCAGCGGAAAACGGTAAGTCCTCGGATCGTCTCCTACACGGTACTGTCTGTCCGTAAGCTTCTGCATCTGCTTCATTTCTTCATCAGAAAGTTCAAAATCAAAAATCTCCATGTTCTGCCGGATTCGTTCCTCATTTGAGGACTTCGGTACCACACCGAATCCGTTCTGCACATGCCAATGAAGGATCACCTGGGCCGGTGTCTTTTTATGGTTCTTAGCAATCTGAACGATCACCGGGTCCTTCATAGGGTTTTCTACAGGTTCTGCAATATCCTCCTGTTTTACCGTCTTTGCATCCTTCCGGCTCTCTCCTCCCGCCATCAGAGGACTCCATGCAACTGGAAAAATATCATGCTCACTACAATAATCCAATATCTCATGCTGTTGAAGATATGGATGCAGCTCAATTTGATTTACCATAGGCATAATTCCTGTCTCCTGGGCGCACACCTCTAAGTGCTCAGGGAAAAAGTTACTGGCGCCCACTGCGCGAAGCAGCCCTTCCTCATACATGCGGACCAGGGCCTTCCATGTTGGAACATACATATCTTCTCCTGGCCAGTGGACTAAAAACAAGTCCAGCTGCTCCAGACCAAACCTTTTAAGAGACGCTTCTACTGCATAGAGAGTATGATCATAACCCTGGAAACGGTTTCTGACCTTGGATGTGACAAAGAACTCATCTCTTTTCTTTCCGGAGCGGCGGATACCCTCTCCCACTGCCTCCTCGTTTACATAAACCTGCGCTGTATCAATGGCCGTATAGCCTGTTTTCAATGCATACTCTACCAGACGGGAGCATTCTTCCCCCTTAAGCTTCCATGTTCCGAATCCCAAATACGGCATTTCAATCCCATTACTCAGCCTTCTTGTTGGTATCATCCGTCTTCCTCCTTTAAAAAAAACACCGATTATTCCGCAATCATTTCATATGAACCATTCATCTTCTTGCTGCTTTTGCTGACTTTTATATAATAAGTTCCTTTCCCTTTGGGAAGTTTATATTTCTTTGATGCATTATGAAGGCTTATCTTTTTCCACGTCTTCTTTCTTCCACGTCTATAAATCGTAAACTTTACTTTCCCACTGTTTCCCGCACTATACAGGTATAACTCCTGTTTCTTCTTCGCCTTCTTTTTATAGCGGTACCATCTAGCCTTCTCTGTCTTGTCTGTGAACATCTGATCTGCCATGTACGCTTTATAGCCCTCCACCTTCTTTAAGTCCTTGGCCGAAGACTTTTTGATTCCATACTTACCATTGTAAAATGATCCCTGCGTATCGTAATCAAAAATAAGTGCCTGCGTTTTAGGCATCTGAAATACAAGACGGTATTTTCCCTTCCGAAGACCGTATGTAAATTCTTTCCCGCTAAAAGCCAGCTTCATTTTTGCCCCGGTTCTCTTCCATTTTGTTCCTGTCTTTTTTTGAACATAAGCAGAAACATTCCCCGCATCGGGAATCAGACAGCCATATGCAAATGTTACAATACTTTTCTTTCTTAGCTGAAAGGTTCTGTAACATTTTCCTCCCTCACCTAAAATCGTTGTCTCATCTGGCCCTGACTTGATTTTCTTTGCATTGTAAAGAACAGCTGCCTTAATTGTATAGGACTTCTTGCTTTGAGGGAGTTTTACATAAAAGATGTCCCCCTCCTTCACATATGTTTTTCTGTATATTTGTCTGTCGCCATCTTTCCATGTATTTGTTATAAACTTTTTGCTGCCATCATACACAGCAGCCACAGAAACTGCTTTTTCGTCGCTCCATGGTGTGATTTCTACATTCAGCATTCCACTGTCTTTTACTTGAAGTTTTACCATTCTATCGTTGGTATGATAGGACGGCTCATACACTGGGGCAAACTCATCCGTCACCGCATTTGCAATCTGCCAATTCGGATACCCACTAACCTTTAACTCAGAAAGATTGTATTGTCTCTCCTCTTCATCTTTTGTCTGTTCTGCCGCTGCGCTTTTTACCGTGCCGCTGCCCATAGTTCCTGCTGCGATCAAACAGGCCATCAGGCAGGCGGTCCACCGTTTTCTCCAACCCCACATATGCAACACCTCCAGATTGATTGTATTTTTAGTTTCTTATACTAATATTATAGCATAACCCAGAGGAAATACATTTGCTTTCTACTACAAAAGGCTGTCCGCCGGTATCTCCGGAATGACAGCCTTTCCTAGTTAAGAAATCCCTCAATCTCTCACATTGTATATTTCAGGCAAATTTATTTGAGCAGCCCGATTGCTGCTTTTCCGATACCCGTCACAATGAAGTAACAGCTGGTGGCACCTGCGTCCAGAACACCTCTGGAGCGCTCTCCCAGCCGGCTTGCCCGGCCGATCTTTGCCACAAGATCCTTTGTTGACTGCCATCCCTTTTCGGCCGCATCATTCATTGCTTCCAGACACTGTACAAATTCTTTTCCTTCTTCTTTTGCCGCGATAAAGGCTTCCTTGGCAGGGACCAGGGTATCAATCAGTGATTTATCTCCGACTTTTGCCGGACTGATCTCCTGGATACCCTCTACCGCATTGACCAGCATCTCACCGAAGACTTCTGCGTCTATATCTTCTGCGTCTTCGCAGGCCATGGCCATTTCATCAAACAGCATGCCGTACAGCGGTCCCATAGAACCTCCGATGTCGTCTAACAATGTCTCACCAAGGGTTGACAAAGCTTCACTCAGATTATATGTCATATGGCTTAACTTTTCTTCACACATTGTAAAGCCTTTATTCATGTTAATACCGTGGTCCCCATCCCCGATCTTACCGTCAATCTCACTCAGATAATCTCTCTGTTCCTGGATAGTCTTGATCAGCTGGTCAACGATCAAACCTGCTTCGGCATTTTTAAAACTAGTCATCGTTCTCACCTCATCACTTTTATATTATTTTACAACATTGCGTCTTTGATTGCTTTTGCTTCCGCTACAGGATCCTCTGCATGACCAATAGCAGAACCTACGATGATAATCTCCGGTTTTAATGCTACATATTTGTCAATAGTTTTACTATTGATTCCTCCGGCTACGGCGATCTGTGCCTTTTTTGCATTTTCTGTCATAACTTTGAGATCCTCAATCGGTTCTCTTCCCGCTGCCTGCTGGTCAGCTCCGGTATGTACTGCCAGGATGTCAACGCCGATCTCTTCCATCTTTGCGATCCTGCTTGGGAGATCTTCTACGCAGATCATGTCTACCACAAGCTTCCTTTCAAAATCTCTGGCAGCCTTCAAAGCTCCTTCAATTGTCAGGTTGTCAGACACTCCAAGGATCGTTGCGTAAGCTGCCCCAGCTTCATACGCATAGCTTGCCTCAAGATATCCTCCGTCCATGATTTTTAAGTCCGCAAGGATTTCTTTGTCGGGGAAGAAACGGTGGAACTCACGCACTCCGCGCATTCCCTCATCCATAACAAATGGAGTTCCGATCTCAATGATATCAACGTGCTCTGCTACCTTATCTGCAAATCTCAAGGCGTCTACTAACGGCATTTCGTCTAATGCTAACTGTAATTTCATAATTGGATTCCTTTCCTAAATGATTAACATTGTCAATAAATTTATTTTAAACCTGGCGCTTTGGCATCATAGTCAAGCAGCTCTTTTAACTCCTCATCCAGCTTCATCACAGTAAGAGCCGCACCATTCATATCAAGTGAGGTCACATAGTCACCGATCAGTACTTTATATATGGAAAGCCCCTGCTCTTTCAGGTATGCTTCAATCTCATCGTAGAGCACATACAGTTCCATGATCGGTGTAGCTCCCAATCCGGACAAAAGCACTGCCACTTCATCACCGTCAGCAGGCTCCAGGTCATCAATGACTGCTTTTGCCATATCATTGGCAATTTCCTTGGCTGGTTTTAGTTTCTGGACATTGATCCCTGGCTCACCGTGATGGCCGATACCAAATTCCATATCCCCCTCTTTGATGTCAAAGTTCGGATGGCCCACTGCCGGGATTGCACACGGGCTCAGTCCCACACAGATACTTCTCGTGTTGTCCACTGCCTTTTGCGCTGTAGCGATGACTTCGTCCAGGTCTGCTCCCTTAGCCGCCTTAGCGCCTCCAACCTTCCACATGAAGACACCACCTGCGATTCCGTGGCGTTTTTCTTTTGTCTCTTTCGGAGAAGATGCCACATCGTCCGTTGCTGTCACATATTTTACAGTGACTCCCTGTTTCTTTGCTTTGCGTATGGCCATTTTTACATTCATATTGTCGCCGGCATAGTTTCCGAACAGGCAGGCAACACCTTTTCCAGAGTCCGCTGCCATGAACGCGTCATAAAATGCCTGGGCAGACGGAGAAGAAAATACCTCTCCCACAGCTACCGCATCCATCATATTTTCTCCTACGTATCCAAGGAACGCAGGCTCATGTCCGCTTCCGCCTCCGGTGACCAAGCCGACTTTGCCTTCTACCGGAGCGTTTTTATATTGGACAACGCGGTCATTTTTTTCATTTTTAACAATCAAATCGTCATGGGCCTTCAGAAAGCCTTTGACCATATCCTCTACAATGTAATCCGGATTATTTACAAATCTCTGCAATGTTCTTCCTCCTTTTTAGATTCCTATTCTAAATTTGTATGTCTTCCCATCATCTCTTCGCTTGTCTGTCCCAGGTCGCTCATAAGATTCATGATAATGCTGTCATAGGTCAGCCAGCTCATCTGCTCAAACAGATTTCCCATTGGCTGATTGGATTCTGCCAGATTCTTTTCTCCTTCTGCTTTCTTCGGAGTAGATCCAGGCACTGTCACGATCACATCTGCCATCTGTCCGATGGTATGTGTAGGAAACATAGTCACAGTAGCGATTCTTGCTCCAACCTTCTTTGCCTTTTCACCCATGACGATCAGACTCTGCGTTGTTCCTGAGCCAGATCCGAGGACGATCAGGTCTCCTTCTTTGATCGGCGGACAAGAGATCTCTCCTACAAAATGCACGTCAAATCCCATATGTAATAAACGGTTGGTAAATCCTCTTGCTGCCAGTCCCGAACGACCTGCTCCTGCCAGGAAGATCTTGTTTGCTTTCTTGATCTCATCTGCCAGACCCTGGATTTCTTCTTCTTTGACCATCCCTGAAAACTTTGACAGTTCATCCGTGATTATCTTTAAATTGACTGCTTCCATGATATTCTCCTTTTCCTTGACATGTGGCAATATGTTTTTTAATTGTGGCTTTTTGTTGCTTTATGCTTTCATTATAGATTCACATCCCAACAATGTCAACATGATATTTTGCTTTTTTTGCAGTTTTGCAGTTTTTTGTGTTGTATAAATTTGACTTCATAATCAAAATGATGTAAACTATTTCTAAAATAGTTCAAGTAAGAAAACTTATTATAGTTTGATCTACAAAGGAGACACAGCATGGGCAAATTAATCGCGGCAGAACGCCAAAAAGAAATCATAAGGCTGCTAAACAGCAATGGGAGCGTAAAGATCAGCCAGCTTGCGAAACAGTTCCAGGTATCCAGAGAAACGATCCGGCGGGATTTACTACATCTAAATGAAATAGGAGCGGTAAAGAAAAGCCACGGCGGGGCCACTTCTGTCTATGAACTAAAACCTCTGCCGTGGGAGTCCAGGGTCAGGGAGAAGGTCCCGCTGAAAGAAAAGCTGTGCGAACGGGCCATGGAGTTCATCGAGGATGGCAATGTGATTTTCCTGGACTCCGGAAGCACCATCTTCTGCCTGGCAGGAATGCTGAGCAAGAAATCCGGCTACACCATTGTGACCACTTCACTGGAGGCTGCTTATGCCTTGGTTCACAGCAACAATAAGGTGATTCTTACCGGCGGGATGCTGAAACCAAACAACATGGCAATCTCCGTCGAGACAGAAGTGCGGCATGCTGAATCCAAACAGCATGGCAGCCGAGGGCTTCCAGGCTACCAGTCTGATTAACTCACTGAAGGTTGACATTGCATTCTTAGGTACCAACGGTTTTGAACAGCACAAAGGTCCCGCTGTATCAGACTTTCAGGATGCCCAGACAAAACAGGCCATTATACCGAACGCCAGAACCAATGTGGTGATCGCAGACAGCTCCAAGGCCGAAGCATCTTCCCTGATCCAGTACACAAGCTGGCATGATATCGACCATTTGATCATCGACGGAGATATTCCCGGGGACGTGCTGCGCAACATACAGGAAATGACTGATGTGGTTCTGGTGTAAGTATATTATCACTGCTTCATCATACATAGACAGAATCGGTATTGATATCATAAAACTGATAGCAGCGCTGGGAACTTTCATTGAGCTGACCTCTCGCTATGCAAATTTTGAGATGCAAAAACTAAAAAATCTCCGCAGAGGACAAACGATCCTTCTGCGGAGATTTTAGATTACTATGAATTTTTAATATTTCATCTGGAGCATAACGATACCTCCCAGATTCATGAGAACCCCAAAAACAATGGCTGCATTCAGGAGCCAGCTAAAACGGACCTTCTCAATCCTTTTATAGATGACCGCCGATCCAAGTATGAATGCCATATATAAAAACAGATACGTCCTAGTGCTGGACGCAAACATGGTCGGGGTAAAAGCCAGGGCCATTCTGGTAGCTCCTCCGATCAAAAACCCTGATATCACAAGCATCCGGTCCCTACTGTCCTTAAGTCCTTCTATACAGACAAAGATCACACATACGATAAAGATCAGAAAAGCAACGCCCATAAGGATCTGGAACCCCCACTGAGCTGCATTTTCCGGGAGAACCCGCGGTTCCGTGTATTCCACTGACCGATTCTTGACGATATCAACAAGAAAATACAAGCTGTAGATGATATCAAGCCCCATAGGGACCAGTGCTGCGGCAAACTTCCATCCCCGGAACTTCTTGTCAACAGCAAGAAGAATAAGCAGAAGACTAAAGATAAACAGGATGAAGTTTGGCACCACGGTAAAATGTTGGAAGATTGACACAAATCCAAGTCTCAGCTTGTCAATAAATGTCAGACGAATAAATTCCGGCATTTTGTCGTGGATCTCTTTTGCCACTCGGACAGAATTGCCCGGATTGCTCAAAATAAATACCAGGTTCCCAATGACAGCGATAAGTCCTGCCGCAAGAAAAACCACAGCTCTTTTATGATCTCTGAAACAGAAGATCAGCAGACAGAGACTGCCTGCGAGCACAATAGCCATCTGTTCCAGGTTCGCCGCGTAAAGTATGCCGGCCATATAGAGCACATACTCAGCCACTGACAGTTTCTTTTGTTCCAGGAACTTTTTAAACAGCACAAGACAGCCGATCCCTGCGGCCAAAGGCCAGAGATAATTGGCTGTGGTAACTCTCCATCCTGCAGAACCCATATGCATAAATGGATATACACAGAGCAGCGCTGCGGTGAAAATTGCACACTTCCCCTTGTTGTCCAGCAGATAATTCAGTCCTGCACCCAGCAGGATACAGACCAAGATATCTAAAGCCTTCCAGAGCAGAACCGGCATTTTAAGCGCCGCCGCCATGGAGATCTCAACCAAGAATCTGGAAGACAGGCTGTGATACCTGTGGACCAGCCACGGCAGGACAGCTTTGTGTTCCAGCTGTGCTCCAAAGATTAAGTCATCCCCAAAATCGCTCTGGAGGATTAAATGTATCAACACAGCTATGCCTATGAAGATCCACAGATAACGTTTTTCTTTTTCTCTCTCTCTTCTCATCTTAAATAACTTCCAATTACGTCCTTTACTGTTGTGATCTTATTGCACTTCCAGGCGTCAGCCCCACAGAAGATCAATCCGTCATCAATGTTTCCTTTTACCGCCTCGATCAGCCGTTCCGTGATGCAGTAAACAGTCTCAGCCGGATTGCAGGCAGACATACAGTTGAAGCAGTGCTTCGGCTTGATCCTGCCTTCTCTCTGGACCATGTCCATGAATTTATTCTTAATGGCACGCCCCGGCATTCCCACCGGGCTCTTAACAATGGTGATATCTTCTTTTTTGCAATTGATATAAGCCTCTTTGTACTTTATATGCGCGTCACACTCTTCCGTGGTGACAAACGGAGTGGCGATCTGCACACCAGAAGCCCCCATAGATAGACAGTGTTCCATGTCTTCTTTGGAAGAAATGCCTCCCGCTACAATGACCGGGATCTCCTTCTCATACTTTTCTTCGTAAGGCTTTACCATGTCGATGATCTCCTGGATCGTATCGTCATAGTTTTCATAAGTCTCATCGTTTACAAGTTCCTCGTATTTGAATCCCAGATGGCCTCCGGCTTTCGGCCCTTCGATCAGAAGAGCATCCGGTGCTGTCTGGTGCTTTTTGTCCCACATCTTAAGGATCACCCGGGCAGATTTTTTGGGTGAAACTATAGGAACAAGCTTTGTCTTGCTCCCTTTTGCCAAAGCAGGCAATTCTGTCGGAAGGCCTGCGCCTGAGATGATCAGATCAATCCCATTAGCTATAGCTTCTTTGACATAGTTGGCATACAGCCTGGTAGCCACCATAATGTTAATGCCAATGATTCCGTTGGGAGCGATCTCTCTAGCTTTTTTAATATGTTTTTTCATGGCGCGCATGTTGGCCCCTTCTGGGTCCTTTTCAAAGTCAGGCTCATCATATCCAATCTGAGCTGCGGACAGTACCCCGATACCGCCCTCTTTTGCAACAGCCCCCGCAAGAGAACTTAAACTGACACCTACGCCCATTCCTCCCTGTATAATAGGGATTTTTGCAACTAAATCCCCGATTTTTAATGGTTTCACTTCCATTACCTCCGTGGTCTTTCTTTCACTTACATTTTTCTAAAGCGCTGGTATCTCTCTTCTACAATCTCATCCGGCGTCTTTTTCTTATATCGTTTGAGGAAATCAGTGATCATTTCCCTCATTTCTTCTGACAGCTCAATGATATTGTCAATACTTGCAGGTTCCGGCTCTTTGATGACTTTTTCAATGATACCCAGTTCCTTTAAATCTGCTGCCGTGATCTTCATCACTTTTGCCGCCTCGGATGCCCTGCTTCCATCCTTCCAGAGGATGCTTGCGAATCCTTCCGGCGAGAGCACAGAGTACGTGGAATTTTCCATACTCCACACTTCATTTCCTACAGCCATAGCGATGGCTCCGCCGCTGCCGCCTTCCCCGATCATGATGGAGAGGATCGGAACTTTTAAAGATGACATCTCATAGAGGTTTCTGGCAATCGCCTCCCCGATGCCGCCTTCCTCTGCTTCAATCCCGCAGAAAGCTCCCGGAGTGTCCACAAAACAGATGATCGGACGGTGAAATTTTTCTGCCTGGCGCATAAGACGCATGGTCTTTCTGTATCCTTCCGGAGAAGGCATTCCGAAATTCCTCTTAATATTTTCCTTTGTAGAACGGCCCTTCTGCTGTCCGACCACCGTGACCGGCATCCCGTCGATGGAGGCAAGTCCTCCCACGATAGCGCCGTCATCACCAAATAGGCGGTCCCCATGCAGAGACATATATCGGTCAAAGATCGTTGTGATGTAGTCCAGGCTGGTCGGCCGCTCCGCTGACCTGGAGATCTCAACTCTCTCCCATGGTGTTAAATTATTATGACTCATAACAACAACTCCTTATAATGGTGGCAAGCACTTTCCGCAGATTTTTCCGCTCTACGATCTTGTCTACAAATCCATGTTCCAGCAAAAATTCGGATCTCTGGAAACCATCCGGAAGCTTCTGTCCGATGGTCTGTTCAATGACACGCGGTCCCGCAAATCCGATCAGTGCCCCCGGCTCAGCCAGGATCACATCCCCGAGCATTGCGAAGCTCGCAGTCACTCCTCCGGTGGTTGGATCCGTCAAAACGCTGATGTACAGAAGCCCTGCCTGATCGTGTCTCCTTAAAGCCGCAGAAGTCTTCTCCATCTGCATCAGGGAAATGATCCCCTCCTGCATTCTGGCTCCTCCTGAGCAGGTGAAAATAATGATAGGAATCCGTTCCTCAGTGGCTCTCTCGATGGCCCTTGTAATCTTTTCTCCGACAACCTGGCCCATGCTGCCCATCATAAAATCAGCGCTCATGACAGCAATGGCCACTTCGTTCCCAGCGATCTTTCCTTTTCCTGTGATAACTGCCTCTTCCAGGTTTGTCACAGACTTCTGGTGCTCCAGCTTCTTTAAATATCCAGGGAACTCCAGAGGATCGGATGTAGTAAGCCCGGTATCCCATTCCTCAAAAGTATTGCGGTCCAGGACCATGGCAACCCTGGTCCTCGGGCGGATCCTGAAATAATTTCCGCAATGGGGACAGATATAGTAGTTTTCAATAATATCTTCATTATAGACTGGCTTTCCGCAGTCGCTGCATTTTTGAAACAGTCCTTCCGGCGCCTGGTATTCAAGCAGGGTATCTTTGGCCTTTTTTACCCGTTCCGCCTGCTTTTTCTCCTGAGGTGTCAATGTTCTTTTCTTAAACATTTCTTTTAACATGATGCTTCACCTTGGCTTTCTTTCTCTTCTTCCCGTTCCTTCTGGAACCTTTCAATAAATCCGGTATCAACATTCCCCTCGATGAAATCCTGGTGGTTGATGATATCATACTGATAATCAATGTTTGTCTTGATGCCTTCCAGCACCAACTCGCCCAAAGCATTCTTAAGTTTTCTAAGAGCCAGCTTCCTGTTCTTATCATAGACGATCAGTTTGGCAACCATTGAATCATAAAACGGTGGAATCTGGTATCCTGTAAACAGGGCAGAATCAATGCGCACACCCTTTCCTCCCGGAAAATGCACGTTTGTCACTACTCCGGGACTAGGCCTGAAATCATGTTCTGTGTCCTCAGCGTTGACTCTGACCTCAATGGCATGCCCGGCAATGTGGATATCCTTCTGCTGATAGGTTAAGTGCCTTCCCGCCGCAATCCGGATCTGTTCCCGGATCAAGTCGATTCCTGTTACCCACTCCGTGACCGGATGTTCTACCTGTATCCTTGTGTTCATCTCAATAAAATAGAAGTTTCCGTCCTGGTCCTTCAGGAACTCAATGGTACCGGCACTGTAGTATCCGGCTGCTTTTGCGGCCTTGACCGCAATGGCGCCCATCTTCTCCCTGAGTTCTTTGTTGATCGCCGGTGACGGCGACTCCTCGATCAGTTTCTGATGACGCCTCTGAATAGAACAGTCCCTCTCACCCAGATGGATCACATTGCCGTATTTGTCCGCTAAGATCTGAAATTCAATATGTCTCGGGTCACGGATATATTTTTCAATATACATGGTGCCGTCGCCGAAAGCATTTTCCGCTTCCCTCTTTGCCGTTTCAAATGTATGCTCAAACTCTTCGGAGGCTTCACAGATCCTCATTCCTTTTCCGCCGCCTCCGGCAGAGGCCTTGATCATGACAGGATATCCCATCTCATCGGCGATCTTCCTGCCCTCCAAAGCTTCATAAACCGCGTCCTTCGTTCCTGGCACCACAGGGACATCCGCTTCCATCATCGTCTTTCTGGCTGCGGATTTGTCTCCCATCTTGTCGATGATGTCTGCGGAAGGTCCAATAAATGAAATATTGCATTTTTCGCACATGCGCACAAACTTGCTGTTTTCCGATAAAAAACCGAATCCAGGATGGATCGCATCTGCTCCCACTGCCATGGCAGCTCCGATCACCCGCTCCATATCTAGATAGCTGTCCTTTGCCGCCGCAGGTCCGATACAGACCGTCTCGTCTGCCAGCTGTGCATGTAAGGCATCCTTATCCGCCTCAGAACAGATCGCCACAGATAAAATATCCATCTCACGGCAGGCCCGGATAATGCGTACCGCAATTTCTCCTCTGTTTGCAATTAAAATCTTCTTAAACATAAGACGCTTCCTCCTAGCCGATCATAAATGTGATTTCTCCGGACGCGACGACTTTTCCGTCTACCGTCGCGGTTCCTTTTCCGACACCTACCGGTCCTTTCACCTTGATCATCTCAATCTCCAGGGTAAGCACGTCTCCGGGTACAACTTTCCCGCGAAATTTTGCTTTGTTCACTCCGCCCAGGAACCCGATCTTTCCTTTATTTTCTTCCGCAGAGAGCGTGCACACGGCTCCTACCTGCGCCAGAGCCTCGATGATGAGCACTCCCGGCATCACCGGCTCCTGAGGAAAATGACCTGCAAAAAAGGGCTCATTATATGTCACACATTTTTTCCCTACAGCTCTCTTGCCGACTTCCATCTCTTCGATGCGGTCCACCAGCAGGAAAGGGCTTCTGTGAGGAATAATCTCCATGATTTCTTTTATATTCAGCATATGTTACCCCTTTCTTACCGGATGATGACCAGCGGTTCCCCGTATTCTACAATGTCCCCGTTGTTTACAGGGATGCTGACAACCGTTCCGTCAAACTCACTCTCCACTTCATTCATCAGCTTCATGGCCTCAACGATCCCGACGATCTGGCCCTTTTTCACCGTATCACCTACCTGCACAAACGGCTCAGCTCCTTCTGAAGGCGCTGAATAGAAGGTTCCAACCAAAGGTGCGGTCACTGCGTTTCCCTCTACCTCTTCTTTTACAGGAACAGACTCGGGTGCTGCCTGCGGCAGTGCGGCAGCTGCAGGTACCGGCGGTGCTGCAAACTCCGGCGCAGCGATGACTTTTGTCTCATTCTTTGACAGCTTCACTGAGAAATCGTCGTCTTTATATTCAAACTTATCTACATCAGAATCTGACAATGCCTGGATCAGTTCTTTCATTTCCTCTAATTTCATTACCTATCCTCCCTATTCCACGAACTTTTTGATCAGAAGCGTTGCATTATGTCCTCCGAATCCGAGCGAATTGCTCAGGACATAATTAACTGTACGGTCTGTGACCGGCTCTAATGTATAGTCCAGATCACATTCTTCATCCGGCACTTTAAGTCCTACGGTCGGATGAATATAGTCTTCCAAAACAGTCTTTACACAGGTGATAAATTCAATGGCTCCCGCCGCACCAAGGCCGTGTCCAATCATAGATTTTGTGGAACTGATCTTTAGATCTTTGGCGTGATCGCCGAAGGTTGTCTTGATCGCTTTTGTCTCAAACTTATCATTGGCCGGTGTACTTGTTCCGTGGGCGTTAATGTAATCCACTTGATCTGGACTGATCTCAGCCTCCTCGATAGCAAACTGCATAGCTCTCGCAGCGCCTTCTCCGTCCTCTGCAGGGGATGTGATATGGAATGCGTCGCTGGTAGCGCCGTATCCGACCACCTCCGCAAGGATCTTGGCTCCCCTTGCTTTGGCATGCTCCAATGTCTCCAGCACAACAACTCCGGCTCCCTCTCCGATAATAAATCCATCTCTCTCTTTATCAAATGGGATAGAGGCACGTTCTGGATCTTCAGATCCGCTAAGCGCTGTCAGAGATGCAAAGCCCGCTACCGCTACCGGTGTGATACAGGCCTCGGTTCCTCCTGCCACCATGACATCCGCCTCACCGATCTGAATAGAGCGGTAAGCTTCTCCGATAGACTGTGTTCCTGTGGCACATGCAGTGACCACGTTGATGCTCTTGCCTCTTAAGCCAAAGGCCAGGGATACATTTCCCGCTGCCATATTGGAGATCATCATAGGGACGACCAGAGGTTTAACCCTGTTAGGTCCCTTTGTGCGGATCACTTCTGTACTTTTTTCTACAATCTGTAAGCTTCCTGTACCAGAGCCGACAGACACACCGATCCTTGCCGTATCTTCTTTTTCCAGATCAAGACCGGAATTCTCGATGGCTTCCTTAGCCGCGGCCACAGCGTACTGGGAGAAAAGTTCCATTCTCCTCGCAGATCGCGGATCCATGTAATCCTTTGCTTTAAAGTCCTTTACTTCCGCTGCCAGATGGGTTTTGTATTCGCTGGCATCGAAATGAGTGATCGGGGCAAACCCGATCTTCTGATTCTTAATTCCGTCCCAGAACTCTTCTACACTATTTCCGATCGGAGTGATAGCGCCCATGCCGGTTACTACAACTCTCTTTAAATTCTTCATGCTGCTCTCCTTTACATTCCCATTCCGCCGTCTACACTGATTGTCTGTCCAGTAATATAGGACGCCTTGTCAGATGCTAAAAATGCTACAGTCTCTGCGATGTCCTTTGTACTTCCCACTCTTTTTAACGGGATCGTATCAAGGATACCTTTTTTTACATCCTCTGAAAGTACTTCCGTCATCTCTGTATCTATGTATCCAGGTGCCACTGCGTTGACCGTGATCCCTCTGGAACCCAGCTCTCTGGCCAGAGATTTGGTCATACCGATCACTCCCGCTTTAGAAGCACAATAGTTCATCTGCCCTGCATTTCCGATCACCCCTGAGACAGAAGACATGTTGATGATATGTCCTGATTTCTGCTTAAGCATGATTCTTGCCACATGCTTCATACAGTTAAAGGTCCCTTTTAAATTGATGTTGATGACCTGGTCAAACTCTTCCTCGCTCATTTTCATGGCAAGATTGTCTTTTGTGATGCCTGCATTGTTTACCAGAATATCGATGGCTCCAAATTCCTTTTTCACAGAAGCCATCATTTCCTTTGCTGTGTCAAAATCTGAAACATCTCCCTGGTACGCTTTGGCTTCTCCGCCGTCTGCAGCGATCATTGCCACCACTTCCTCAGCTTTTTCTTTAGATCCGCAGTAGTTGACGATGACTTTTGCCCCGTATCCTGCAAGCGTCAGCGCCACTTCACGGCCAATTCCACGGCTTGCACCCGTGACAACAGCTACTTTTCCTTCTAACATCATAAGACCTCCTCAAGCTTTTTCAAATCTTCTAATTTCTCTATATTGACCACCTTCATCTTCCGGTCGATCTTTCTCATAAATCCGGATAAGGTTCTTCCCGGGCCGATCTCGATAAAAGTATCTGCTCCGGCTTGTATCATTTTCTCTATAGATTGTTCCCAACGGACAGAAGAATAAACCTGTTTTCCCAGCAGGTCTTTTACCTGGTCCCCGGAAGTAACAAATTCCGCAGTGGTATTTGATACATATGGGATCTGCGGGTCATGAACCTCCACATCTTTTAGGACTTCCAGCAGTTTCTCACCGGCCGGCTTAAGCATGGCAGAGTGAAATGGACCGCTGACCTTTAACGGAAGCACCCGTTTGGCCCCCGCTTCTTTAAGGGCTGCCGCCGCTGCCTCTCCGGAGATGACGATCTGGCCCGGACAGTTGTAGTTGGCGATGGAGACAACTCCGTCCACTTTAGGTAGTACGGCCTCAATCTCTTCTTTCTTCATGCCAAGAACAGCTGCCATAGCACCCTCTCCGGCAGGAACCGTGTCCTGCATAAGGATTCCTCTCTGGCGGACAACCTTGACCGCATCCTCAAAGCTCATGACTTTGCTGGCAACAAGGGCACAGTATTCTCCAAGACTTAATCCTGCCGTCATATCTGGTTTTATGCCCATGGCTTCAATCTCGTTAAGGATAGCAACACTGGCTGTCACCATGGCCGCCTGTGTGTATTCCGTGATGTTGATGTCTTCATTTTCCTCGAAGCACAATGCTTTCACATCAATATCCAACACTTCATTTGCTTTTTCAAATACTTCTCTGCTGTGTTCAAAATACTCATAGAACTCTTGTCCCATACCGACATACTGTGCTCCCTGCCCAGGAAACATAAAAACAATTTTACCCATCGTTATCACCTCGTCAATTACTTTGAGTTTCAAAATATCTGTTTCTAAAAAATTGACTTATAACCTCAAAAAATCAGTTATAAGCCAATATTTTGTCAATCTTAATCTTCTACGCCTTTATTCTTTAAGTAGTTGATTACATCTTCGACAGTATTAAGCTCTGTCAGGTCGTCAGACGGAATCTCTACATCGTACTCTTCTTCTAATGCCATTACTAATTCAAATAAGTCCAGGGAGTCAGCTCCTAAGTCATCTTTGAAAGATGTCTCTAACGCAATTTCACTTTCATCAACGCTTAACTGTTCTGCAATGATTTCCTTCATTTTCTCTAACATAATTTAATCTCCTTCATACCTCATAATAGTTTGATTATCAAAGTATACCTATTTATACCCGAACTTGTCAAGTAAATTCACTCCTATATTATACTAACTCACATACAAATATGCAAGGAAGTTATTAGGAAATAACGGTGAAAAAATCCGTTTTTCTAATCCTGGGCCATATGGCTGCCAAGCAGGATATCTTCCGCTTTCTTATTCCAGAATCCCCCGGCCTCATCGCATGCGTCCGCCAGATGCTCAAACAGGGGATCATCTTTCCCCAGCTTCCTGAAATCCTCAATGGCTGTCAGCGGCATGGTGATATGTGTGTAGATGATCTTTTTCTCCCCTGGCATTTTCTTTAAATACAGAGTGGTGTCCACCACCGCATCAAGGCCGCCGATGTGTGTGATATTCATGGCCGCATTGATCTTCTTGTCACGAAGCAGTTGAAGGGCCTCCTCCATATCGGTTCTGAGTCCCCCGGAGGACCCGATCAGCTTTGTCTTCAGATAATGGCTGCCATAGATATTCATGCCTGCCCGGTACTTTTTGTCCGCCGTGGCCGCATAGATATTCATGCAGCCGTCCATGGCCATGATCCTGTTTCCAGTCTCCGCCACATTCTTGGGCGGCGCATAGACAAACACGTCATCGTAGCCCTTTTCATTGGTCAGGGCCAGCAGTGCGGAGGCAGGGTCCACCATCATGGACGGGTTTATGTAATAAAGCTCCACTCCATTTCTCTGTGCCTCCTGCACCGGGATCAACCTCCTGGCCTTAGCAATCCTCTCATCGTTAATGTCTGTCACTACCAGCCGTTTTGGCTTTTGTTCCATAGTCAGCACATAACGTACTGCCATCAGCCCCATGGGTCCGCATCCGCCCAGAATCACAGTGTTGCCGCCCGGCTTGATACCGGAGATGTGTTCATGGGAGCCCGGCTTGCTGTGATAATTGGAATGGAAACTTCCCACAATGCTGTACAGTGCCTGTGCCACTGTGGCCTCAAAAAAGCTTTCTCCATCAAAATTGAGCAGGCATCCCTTCTCGATCACATCCCCCGGGACAATACAGTAAGTGGCTGCCCCGCCAAAGTACTCATAGGAATACCCCGGGGACTCGATCTGGTCCGGAATCTCAGGAACAACTACATACTTATCTCCCGGATGATACTGCTCCTTCCACTTATCCCCCACCTGTTCAATGATGCCGGCGAACTCGTGCCCGATCAGGATCGGATACTTCCGGATATTTTTCGGTACCCGCAGATGCCTTTGGGCAAGTGTGATCTCTTTCAATGTAGACATGGCAATTCCATTGCAGAGAATCTTGAGAAGAATCTCATCCTCTTTGATCTCTGGAAGTTCAAACTCTTCCATCCTGATGTCCTTTACCCCGTAAAGTCTGACGCCTTTTACTCTCATAGTCATCGCCCCTTTTCACACAATGCAGGTCACATAGAAATTATTTTCTAAGATTATACCAGAAATGGAAATAAAAAAAAAGACCTGCAACAGACCTTCGGATAAAAGAAGAACACAAAATTGTCAAACTTTCATCACATTATGTTTAGGTTTCTCCCTTATTCTAAATAGAGTTAGACAAAAGGAGGTAACAAATTGATAGAAGTGAAACATCTTACAAAGAAGTATGGCAGCCATCTGGCATTGGATGATCTGTCATTTACAATTGAGAAAGGTCAGATCTATGGTTTTCTTGGCCCAAACGGTGCTGGAAAGTCGACCACAATGAATATTATGACTGGATATATCGGTGCTGACAGCGGAGAAATCCTCATAAATGGATGTGACATCCTCGAGGAACCGGAAAAAGCCAAAAAATCCATCGGATATCTTCCGGAAATTCCACCGCTCTATCTGGATATGACGGTCCGGGAGTATTTAAGCTTTGTTTCTGAACTAAAAGATATTCCAAAAAAAGACCGGGAGTCGGAAGTCGATGAGGTGTGCAGCCTCGTAAAACTCAACGAAGTCTCACATCGTCTGATCCGCAACCTGTCCAAAGGATACCGCCAGAGGACCGGTCTTGCCGCCGCAGTTCTCGGTTTTCCTGATATCATCATCCTGGATGAACCAACCGTGGGACTGGATCCAAAACAGATCATCGAGATCCGGCAGCTGATCCGTACACTGGCCAAGGATCATACAGTGATCTTAAGTTCCCATATCCTGGCGGAGGTCCAGGAGATCTGTGATTACGTGCTCATTATCTCAAAAGGACGGCTGGCCGCCGAGGGAACCCCTGCTCAGCTGGAACATATGTCCCGCGGGAAAGACAACATTGAACTCACAGTCATGTCAGATCCTTCCCGGATACAATCCGTGCTGGATACCATCCCCGGTATCCAAAATATCTCCTGGAAAGGACATACCGGTGATTCCTGTGATCTGGTATTGGAACTGTCAGAAGACAGCCAGAAGATCTGCCAGGATATTTCCATGGCCTTTGCAGCGGAACAGATACCGGTCACCAGGATTTATATTTCCAAAACAACTTTGGAAGACATCTTCCTTGAGTTAACCGATACAGATAGTGATGATCAGGAAGGAGAGATCGAAGATGAAAGCAATTTATAAGCGGGAACTCCGTTCCTATTTTACCTCTATGATCGGGTGTGCCTTTGTGGCATTTCTCACCATCATCGGCGGTGTGTATTTCATGGTATATAACTTAAGCAGCGGATATCCCTATTTTGCTTATTCTCTGTCCGGTGTTATATTTGCTATTTTGATTACAATCCCGGTGCTGTCTATGAAATGCTTCGCCGAAGAGCGAAAAAATAAAACAGATCAGCTTCTGCTTACCTCCCCTGTATCCCTGCCCAAGATCATCCTGGGCAAATACTTTGCGATGATCACCGTCTTCGCTATCCCATGTCTGATCTACTGCCTGTTTCCATTGATCATTAAGTTACAGGGAAATGCCCATCTACTGGTGGACTATACTTCCATCCTGGCATTTTACCTTCTGGGCTGTGTGTTTATCGGGATCGGCATGTTTTTATCCTCTCTGACTGAGAGTCCGGTCATTGCGGCGATCAGCACATGCGGGGTTTTGTTTTTTCTATATATGCTGGAAAACCTTTTAAACTATGTCCCCACCAGCGCCTTAAGCAGTGTCATCGTCCTCATCATTGTATTGACACTGGCCGCCGGCCTAATCTTTCATATAACAAAGAATCAGGTGATCGCCGGTACTGTGGAGATCGCCGGAGTGGCCATAACCATCGCGGTATATTTTATAAAATCATCCATCTTTGAAAATCTGATCCATGACATACTGGAGCATTTTGTCCTGACCGACGTTTTCTATAATTTTGCCCAGAATTACATTTTTGATATCGGAGGGCTTTTATACTATCTCTCCATCATCATTCTTTTTGTTTTCTTGACCATACAGACATTTCAGAAAAGACGATGGAGTTAGGGGGGGGGGAATTGAATTGGAAAAAATAAAAAAATTGTTTCAGACAAAGGATTCCAGAAAGGGCTCCTACAGTGTTGCCGTCACTGCCGTAGTCATTGGTATCGTAATCCTGTTTAACCTTCTTGTGGGCCAGCTGCCCCAAAAGATTCGGCAGATTGATATCAGTGATACCAATATCTATGAGATCTCATCCAAAAGCCAAAAACTAATAAAGAATCTGGAGAACGATGTAACCTTTTATGTGATCGCGGAGAAAAGCAGCACTGACGACCGCATCAAAACATTCATCAGCAAATACGTGTCTCTCTCCGGCCATTTGAAAATGGAATGGATCGACCCCGTACTGCACCCTTCCGCACTGACAAAATATGATACGGAAAAGAACAGCATTGTCGTATCCTGCGAGAAAACAGGCCGGCAGACTTCGATCTCTTTCGACGATATTCTAGTCACTGAATCTTCCTATTATAATACGTCCACTTCTGCTACCCAGTTTGACGGAGACGGACAGTTGACCAGTGCTGTGAATTATGTGACCAACACAAAGGAATATAAGGCCTATTACACTTCCGGACACGGGGAGGCCGCTCTCTCCTCCTCCGTTACCAGCCTGATGGAAAAATCCAGGATCTCTACGTCAGAACTGAATCTCCTGACTGCCTCTTCCATACCTAAGGACTGCGATCTTCTGATCCTCAACGGACCGACCAGTGATCTGACGAAGGATGAGGCCAAAGTGTTGTCTTCTTATCTAAAAAAGGGTGGGAAGGTCATGACGCTTCTGACTTATACAAATAAGAAGATGCCCCGCCTCAACGGACTCCTTGAAGATTATGGGCTAAAAGTTGCAAACGGATATATCGCAGACGGAGACCGCTGCTATCAGGGAAATTATTATTATCTCATACCGAATTTATCTGTGAGCGACGATATGGCCTCCGGTATTTCATCAAATTCCGTGCTTATGATCAACTCAAAAGGTATGACACAGACAGACCCAGCGCGCGATACGATCAGTGTAGAGTCCTTTATGACCACTTCTGACAGCGGTTATGCCGTCACCGAGAAAAAACAGACACAGGGAACCTATATACTTGGCGCGGCTTCCACGGAATCGGTCACTGTCAAAAACAGCAGCGGCAAGAAGGAAAAAAAGGAGAGCCGGCTGACAGTCTTCGGCAGCAATATGCTCATTGACGAACAGGTCACACAGTCCTTCTCGACACTTGAAAACCTTACGTTATTTATGAATTCCGTCACAGCTAACCTGGACAATGCTGACAATATATCCATCTCGCCAAAGAGTCTTCAGGTAACATATAACACCATCGCCCATCCGGGTATTTTCAGTATCCTGATCATCTTTGTGATTCCTTTTGTGGTCATCGCCGGAGGCTTTGTAATCTGGTTCAGGCGCAGAAGAAGGTAAAGGAGGGAACCACTATGAGACAGAAAAAAACATTGATGATCCTGATTCTGGTATTTGCAGGGCTTTTAGCCCTGTATGCCGGAATCACCTTTTACCAGAAAAACCAATCAGCGAGAAAAATTTCTTCTGGACAATTGACTGTAAAGAATATGAAGGCCATCACGTCCATCTCCTACAACAACGGACAGGATCTGTCTTTTGTAAAAAAGGACGGGACCTGGTACTATGAAAAAGACAGCGCATATCCGCTGGAACAGAGCTATCTAAACACCATGGCATCCCAGTTTCAAAAGATAACGGCAGTGCGCAGGCTCAAGAATGGGGACAGCCTGAAAGACTACGGCCTGGAAAAGCCAGCATATACCATTAAGGTAAAGGATAAAGAGGGAACCAAAACGACGTATTACATTGGAAATGCTTCTGGGGACAACTATTATCTGACCCTAGATGATAAATCAGAGATTTATACGGTATCCGCTGATCTGCTCTCCAACCTATCCTACTCCCTTAAGGATATGATGAAAACCGATACTTTCCCGTCCTTAAGCAGCGGAAATCTGAAAAAGGTCGTAATAACTGGCAGTGGCAAGAAAAAGACCTACACATCCAAATCAAAAACTGATATGGACAATATCGCCGGGGGTCTTGGGGTATTCACCTTCGGAGACTGCCAGAATTATTCAGTGAAAGACAAAGAGCTGTCCAAGTATGGGCTTGACAGCAAATCCCGCATCTCGGTGGATATCACCTATAAGGATACGGATTCAAAGAAAACCAAAAATCTCACCCTTTATATCGGCTCAAAAGATAAGGACAAAGAAAACTACTATGTGCAGCTGAAAGGATCAAAGATGGTCTACTTAAGCGATGCAGATGTGGTAAAAAATATCCTGGAGCCTTAAGCTTCTATGACGCACTAAAAAGGAGACTGCGATGAGGCAGTCTCCTTTTATAATTTATTCTTAACCGAAATATCTCTTTAATAAACCTTCAAAAGCTTTTCCGTGGCGGGCTTCATCCCTTGCCATTTCATGTACAGTGTCATGAATCGCATCTAAGTTCGCTGCCTTTGCTCTCTTGGCAAGGTCAAACTTACCTGCTGTTGCTCCATTTTCTGCGTCAACTCTCATCTCAAGGTTTTTCTTTGTGCTGTCTGTTAATACTTCTCCAAGCAGTTCAGCAAACTTTGCTGCATGCTCTGCTTCCTCTAATGCTGCTTTTTCCCAGTATAATCCGATCTCCGGATATCCTTCTCTATGTG
>OAWB01000282.1_pt1 | contig 41009 bp, 43 predicted proteins | sample 1550621 | NCBI WGS metagenome assembly OAWB01 (sample SAMEA2580107, study PRJEB22360) | human gut metagenome | biome: human gut; feature: human-associated habitat; material: faeces | place: Denmark | collected 2008/2010
CAATCATAAGGGACTTGTTCCGCTTTGCGCGCCAAATGCGATTTGACGTAGTCAAATGATTTCCTATGACATAAGAAAGAAGCAGCAGAAATTAAAAAAATTGATTTCTGCTGCTCCCAGACTTAAAGGAATAAAGAAAATGAGTTGGCGGATGTTACAATCTTAGCATCCTGACTTGTTTGCGAAAGATTCACAATCTGTACATTCTTTTGTTGTCGGGTTTGGTTCATGTGTTCCGACTTTGATGGACTCTAAAGTGCAGTAATCTACATCGCCTGCATGGTAGGCACAGTTGTTGATCGTACATTCAATACATTCGTTTTTTCCGTTTGCTTTCATTGTAAGACTCCTTTCAATTTAAGATACATCATTATTATCTCCCTAATTGTAAAAAGGATGCATCCTTTAATTACCGTTAAATGTCAAAAATTAAATAGATATCAACGTCATGTTACAATTGTTTTAAAGACACCCCCCATGGTTGACACTAAATAAATTGTTCGTTATCCTTATACGTGGCAAGCGAAATATCAGCTCTATCATTCACTAAAAATAAGAACAGGAGAAATATATGGCAAAAATAAAACGAAAATACCTTTATATCATCGGTGCCGTGGCGGTTGTTCTGGCCGCATCACTTGTTGCAGTACATATATATTACAAAGACCGGTGGCATCCGGGAAGCAGCATTAACGGAATAAAGGTATCTGGAATGACATATGAAGAATCACTCAGCCAGATGAAGGATACCGTGAAAGGCTATCAGATTAAGATTAAAGGCAGAGACAACGGAAGCTTTACAGTCACAGGAAAGGATATCGGACTAAAGATAGAGTCTGAAAATTCCATAAAGAAGCTGTACGAAAAACAGCACAAGAAAAGTGTTCTTTTTTCTTTTACGGCTAAGGTTCAGGGGGACCTGAAAGACACAATCGTATATTCACAAAAGAAGCTGGAGCGCCTGGCCAAGAAATCGGTACTTGTCACCGGAAGTGACAGCTATAAGCTGGTCAAACCGGAGGACGCAACCATTGTATATTCCGAAAAAAAGAAATACGGAGTTATAAAAGAAGAGATTGAAGGAAATATTTTAGACCAGGATAAGTTTTTAAAGCAATTATCGGAAGCCGTAAAAAACTTGACCCCGGAGATGGATCTTACGGATCAAAAGACATATCCTGAAGTCTATAAGGAGCCGGGTCTTAGAAAAGAGGACGCAAAACTTACTGAGATGCAGGAGAAATACAATCAATATCTGCTGCACTGGATCACATGGGATATGGGCAATAACACAACGGAGACGATGTCTCCTGAAGTTCTGAAGGACTGTATTAAGATCAACACGAAGAAACGTACAGTCAAGCTGGATAAAACTGCAGTATCAGACTGGGTGGAAAAGTTCTGCCTGAAATATAAGACCGTGGGAATTAAGAGAACCTTTAAGACACACTCAGGAAAGAAAATAAAAGTTGAAGGCGGAGATTACGGCTGGAGGATCGACTATGACAAAGAGATCAGCCGGGTCCTGAAGCTTTTAAAAAAAGCGGCGGAGGATGACCAGATCAGTGCCTACGAAAAGGATCCGTCAAAGAAAAATCAGGAAGCGATGACTTCCAAACTGGAACCGATCTATTTTAACAAGGCATATAGGAAGGATTATAAGAATCCACAGAATGACTGGGACCAAAAAAACTACAGCGAAGTGGATCTGTCCGCCCAGGAAGTATTTGTCTATAAGAACGGCAAGAGAGTATTTTCTGCCAACTGTATCACAGGAAAGCCGACGGCTGACAGAATTACGAGAACAGGGACTTACTATGTAAAAGAAAAGCGGCTGACAAAGACATTGGTCGGTGCAGATTACAGCGTTGATACAAAGTATTGGGTCAGGATCATGTGGACAGGAACCGGTTACCACTGGAGTAAGCGAAGTGACTGGGGACAGTGGTCTCCAAGCAGATATAAAGTGGCCGGCTCTCATGGCTGCGTCAATCTTCAGCTCTCAGACGCGGCAGCGATTTATAAGCTGGTGGAAAGCGGTGATCCGGTGTTTATCCATTATTAAACAGTTTTTAATATTTGACACCCATAAGGAATAAACCTTGAGGCGGGGCAGTGACGCCGGCATCTTTCCGTTCTTTTGACTGAAAGACTTCCAGAACCGATTCTGGTTTACGGGATCCAGCGCCGGCCTCCGCCAGCGTCCCGGTTAGAATACGGACCATGTTGTACAAGAAGCCATTGCCTGTGAAGGTGATGCGGATCTCCTTTGAATTCTTTTCGATCTCCACAGAGGACAATGTCCGCACGGTGGATTTCTTTGTCTTTTTAATGGAGGAGAAACCGAGGAAGTCGTGGGTGCCGACGCATAAGGAGGCTGCCTGTTCCATCCGTCCGATATCCAGGGTCTCGGGAATATGCCACAAGTATTTTCTTTCAAATACATGTGATGTGCCCGGAATGGCAATGCGGTATTGATATGTCTTTTCTTTGGCATTCAACCGGCTGTGAAACCGTTCGGAAACTTCATCGGCTGAAAGAATTCCGATGTCAGAAGGCAGGTATCTTATAAGATATTCCTGGATATCCCGGCATGACAGCTCGGAATCTGTATGGAAATTTGCCACCTGTCCATAAGCGTGGACTCCTGCATCCGTGCGGCCGGAACCTATCACCTGAATGGGTTCCCCTGTCATTTTTTCTAACACTGATTCCAGTTTTTCTTGGATGGTATTGGAGCCGGAACTCTTTCCAAGCTTCTGCCAGCCTTGGTAGCGGGTGCCGTCGTATTCTATGTTTAAGCGGATATTGCGTCTCATGATGGTTTCGAACTCCTTTTGTGCTCATTTTTGGCTGCTGATGAAGTTATTATAGTGGAAGAAAAAAAGAAATACAAATCATATTTCTTTTTTTAGTGCCAAAATATGATACAATAATCTAAACATGAAGATCAAGGAGGCATAAAATGAAGCGCCGGACACCGGACTATTATCATAGATTTGAATGTATCGGCTCTGCCTGCAGGGATAACTGCTGCGTGGGGTGGGAGATTGACATAGATGACGAGGCATATGGTGACTACTGCAGTGTCCAGGGAGCATTTGGCCAGCGCCTGATGGAATATATTGATCATAGACGTCCTTATCATTTCATTATGGAGGGGGACAGATGCCCTTTTTTGAACACCAGGAATCTGTGCGATATTTATATGAATCTGGGTAAAGACCGGCTGTGCCAGATCTGCACAGATCATCCCAGGTTCTATGAGACTTATGGAGACAGGCTGGAAGCGGGGCTCGGACTTGTCTGTGAGGAGGCAGCCCGACTGATCTTAAACAACAAAGATAAGCTTCTCTTTATAGACGAAGGAGAAGGGCAGGAGGAGGCAGAGGATCCATGGCTTCAGATGCTTAATCAGGTCAGGGAGCAAGTGATTTTGCTGCTCCAGGAAAGGAAACGTCCGCTGTGGGAACGGCTGGCACTGGTATTGTCCCAGGCAATGATCCTTCAGGAAGATTATAGTAGACAGGATAAGAAGTCTATGTCAGCGCATATACATAGACAGTGGACGGTGGAAAGACCTCATGAAGATCCGGCTGATGTTAAGGGATGGTTTTTGGACTGTATTGAGTTTTTACAAAGTCTTGAACTTCTCACAGACCAATGGGAAAAGATATTAGATCTGGCATATGATAAAGTTCGGGAAGAAAATATTGTTTTTTCGGATCCAGATCCAATATTTTATGAGCAGCTGATGATTTATTTTGTATACCGGTATTTCCTGAGATCCGTGTATGACTTCCAGCTGCTGGACAAAATAAGGTTTGCAATTTTTAGCTGTCTGGCCGTCCGGGTGCTGGAGACGGCAGTTTCAGATCAGGAAAATATACCTCCAAAGGAGATTGCAAGGCTGTATTCCAAGGAGATTGAGTATTCGGAGGAGAACATGGAAGCTCTTAATGAAGAATTTTTGTTTTCCGAGATGTTTGAGAAGCAGAAGCTTCTGAACGCTGTGTCCATCGTATTTTAACCGTAAAGCTTTCAGTATCATGAACAGAGGTAATTTATGAATGATTTAAAAAGATATTTGGGGTTTCCGGCAGATCTTTCTTACCGGGCCCAGATTGAACAAAATCTTACAAGGCATACTTATAAAATGCATACGGTTTTTCAGCTGGTTATTTTGGCATGCCAGATTTTGATGCTTTTCTCCATTTCAACTCTCCCGGGCGGACCGTTTGTGAAGCCGAGAAGGACCGCTTATTTCTGCATGTATATGGTCCTGGTTCTGTGTACCCTTCTGAGCCTTTTGACCAAAGCTCTGCTGAAAGAAAAGATCATGGAACGTTACGGGTTATTTAGCAGGATGGAGCTTGCATATATCATTCTGATCTGTTTCTGGGGAACTGCGGTGACCTTAAACGATCAGCTCGGGGGCAATGGGCTCAATGTTTTTATCTATATGAGTCTTCTGGCAGCTGCGGTGGGTTTGATGAAACCGTGGCAGAGTCTTCTTCTGTTCGGAGGTAATTTTCTGCTCCTGAATGTACTTCTCCCCTATTTTCCTGATCCGTATGGAGCTGACCAGAGTTTTAACAACATGACAAACAGCTTTTTTATCTCGGTTCTCTGTATTGTGATTTCGGTCACCTTCTATCGGAACCGAGTGATGTCGGAATATGACAGTATCATCATAAAAGAGCAGTATGATAAGATCGTTGATATTAACAAGAAGCTGAACCAGCAGGTGATACGGGATCACCTGACAGGTCTTTATAACCGCAATTATCTGGATACGGTGTTGGAAAAGCAGTTTCAGAATGTGCGCAGTGAGCGGGGGAATATTGCTTGTTTGATGATCGATATCGACTATTTCAAACAGTATAATGACAAGTTCGGGCATATGTCCGGGGATCAGTGCCTCAGGGCATTTGCGGGCTTCCTTGAACAAGAGATGCAGGACAGGATGGGGAGTCTGGTCCGCTACGGCGGCGAGGAGTTTTTGCTGTTTTTGTTTGACCAGGATGCCGATGATGCCATTGACTTAGCGGAGCACATGCGCAGTTCTGTAGAGGCTGGTGACTACCTCTGTGCCGGTGCTGATGACAGGCACATCACCATCAGCATAGGCCTTTATCGAGAATGTCCTGCGGGAGAGACTTCCTTGGATCAATTTATTGTAAAAGCCGATAATGCGCTCTATGAAGCCAAACGCCAGGGCAGGAACTGTATCAGGCAGATATGAGGATCGTGCTCAGCATACATAGACAAGGTCAGCTTCCGGGAGACGCAGCCTTACATAGTCTGTGAGGATTGGTTCCGCTTCCAGGCGCAGGTCTTTTTTATAGCGGTATTTGCCGCGGCCGCCGCCGGACATGTTCTGCTTGTCATAGAGGTCCGGAGCATCCGGGAATGCTTCTTTGTTAATGGCATTCTGAACATAACTGTAAGTCATGAAGATCATTTCGATCGTCATGGCTTTTTTTGTTTTTTTCGTCAGAGTGTCAGCCAGCTGGTCGATCAGGTCCAGATACTGCTTTTCCCAGCCGTCACTGAGGATGATGGGGGCGATCAGAATTCCCACGGGATACCCGGCTTCACACATGGCATTGACCGCTTCGATCCTCTGGTTGAGCGGAGAGGTGCCCAGTTCGATGGTGTCGATGATCTCTTGGGGATTAACACTCATTCGGAAGATAGTCTTACCTTGATGAGGGAGATCGAGCAGAGGTTTGACGGAAGCAAACTTTGTCGGGAACGTAATGCGGCCTCTTCCTTCCCTGGCGAAGGTTGGTATGACCCATTTAAGGTTTTCTGTGATCATATTTTCTAAGACAAGATCACTATTGGAGCCGATCTCAAAGGTCTGTGGCTTTTCACTCTTCTTAGATGACCGGATCAGCCGGTCCATCATCTGTTCCCTGTTTACAAACAGCCTTAGATATGCACATTTATTATAATTACATACTAAATAGCAGTACAGGCACATGGCGGTACATCCGGAAGAGGTGAATGGAACCAGGTAATCAGAAATTTTTTGGTTTTCTACATAGCGGTGTGTTTTTCTCGTTCCAATGATCAGGTATCGTTTCATTTTCGTGAAATCGCTGTTCGGTCTTTTTGTCATTTCTTCGATCCGGTTGTGATTATCAATCTCATGCCAGGGTAGATCTGCAAAATCTTGTTTTAATTTTTGACCGAGAGGATAATCAAGGATTCCCGGCTCATAGTATACAGCAGTAAAAAGTTTCATAAGCAGCACTCCTTTTTAAATTTATGGTTAGTATTTCAGATAATAAGAATATTTATGAGTTTTTGTCTGATTTCTGGAAAGGATTTCATTGGAAATGCTAGAAAATTCTCTAGTTAAAACAGTTTTATTGTGTTATAATAAATGCAAACATATTTGTTTGCATGTAAAATGATGGGAGTTTTAATTTGGACGAATATTCAGCGTTGATGATACATATAAAAAAAAGAATGAGGTATGAGAGGACAGAGGAGCAGAATCTGCAAGTTTATCTGACAAAGGTGGCAGAACAACTAAACAGTCTTTTTATCGACAGTCTGGTATTTCCGGTCATTTTCGGAAGGCATGATGAGCTCCAGGGACTGTTTTCGTCTTCCCTGTCAGCGGCCTCTTATTTCCGTCTGTTTGAGATCATGTGCTATCCGGTCTCCATCACTGGAGGCATCGGCATCGGTGAGTGGACCGTGAGGATGGAGCAGGGTACATCGGCCCAGCAGCAGGGATCTGCCTATGACCGGGCAGAAGATGCGGTTAAGGCGGCAAAAAAGAGAAAAACCCAGCGGCTCAGGATTCATTCCTCCAAGGAAGACGGTATGACAAACTATCTTCTGAACGTTTCCATGGATATGCTGAGTGAGCAGAACTCGATCCAGAACCGCCTGCAGCTGATTGCGGAGATTCTATACCCATTCGTGGAGAACAGAACATGGATCCGGTTTGAAAACCATGGTCTGAAGCTGCTTACGTTAAAGGAGAATTTTGAACCTGCAAAGCAGATGGTGGACAAGATCGCAAAAGTACCAGAGCAGACGATCTCATGGAAAAAGAACGTATACGTTCAGGAACCGATTTTTATCACAGGGGAGAAAAAGGAAGGGGAAGAAGCGGTAATCCTTAAAAATGTGTCCAGCAACATCGCGGTGATCGCAAAAAAAAGCCGCCAGAATGTTGAGACGATCATGAAACGGGGGAAGATATTTACCATCCGGATCATGGACTATATGGCACTGCAGTATTTAAAACGATATTATTAAAAAGGGAGATAAAAAGAAAAACATGGAAAATAAAGAAAAAAGATTTGCAATGCTGATCGACGCCGACAACATATCGGCAAAGTATATCAAGCCGATCCTGGATGAGCTTTCCCAGTATGGCAACATTACATATAAAAGGATCTATGGTGACTGGACCAGTACTCTGCATGCCAGCTGGAAGGAAGAACTGCTGGCCAACTCCATCACACCGATTCAGCAGTTTTCTTACACACAGGGCAAGAATGCCACGGATTCTGCCATGATCATCGATGCTATGGATATTTTGTATACCAACCGTGTGGACGGGTTCTGTATCGTTTCCAGCGACAGCGATTTTACAAGGCTCGCCAGCAGGATCAGAGAGACAGGACTCACCGTCGTAGGTATGGGAGAAGGGAAGACACCGCCGGCATTCCGTAAGGCGTGCGATGTCTTCACCAATTTGGAACTATTGATTGAAGACAAGGAAGAAAAGGAGAACAAGCCAATCAGCCGGCAGCATATTGAGGCGGCGATCCATTCCATCATCACCGACAATCAGAACAGTGACAAGGAGACCACACTTGGTGAGATCGGCACGAGACTGCTCAAGAGATATCCTGATTTTGATGTGAGAAGTTACGGCTACAGCCTGCTCTCAAAGTTTCTGGAAGAGTTTGATCATTTCCGCCTGATCAAAGAGGGCAATATCGTGACAGTTTCCCTCAGAGAAGATATTGACATGAAGGAACAGCTGGATCATTATGTGACAGCGCTCACGAAGAATGCTGGTAAGAAGGGCATGGATCTCTCCGACCTCGCCAACAGAGTCTATGCGGAGTTTGGCAATTTCAAGGTCCAGGACTTCGGATACAACCGGTTCAGCTCTTATGTGAGAAGCATACCAGGCATGCAGCTGGATATTAAAAATAATAAAACAAAAGTTACTTTTACAAAATAATCAGATAGTTACTGCAGAAAAATTTTTATTCAAAATACGGAAGTAGACCAACATACTAACCAAACGAGGTATTTTAACAATGAGAATTTTTTTATGGGAAATAAGGGAAGAACAGGGTTACAGCTTGAGAAACCTCGAAAAATATACGGGCATCAGCCATATGCATATCTATGACATTGAACGAGGCCTGGTCAGTCCGACGCTGGAGGAGATTGAGAAGCTTGCAGGCGTCATGCGGATCAGTCCATACCGCCTGTTTGATTTCCGGCCGGGTATTCAGGTGAATCAGGCAAATTAAAAGGACTGCTGCAAAGACACGGGATTCTGTATGTTATGACAGAATCTTTGGTCTTGCAGCAGTCCTTTGTCAAACGAATATGAGGATAATTGGTATTAGAGATCCTTTCCACAGCGGCCATAAAAGGTCAACAGATAAAGTCCGCAGATGCCGACGATATCATAGACGATCCTAGAAAGCATCGTCATGCTGCCAAAGAGAAAAGCTACTAAATCAAACCGGAAGAAGCCAATCAGGCCCCAGTTGATCGCACCTATAATTGTAATTGTCAGTGCTATATAATCTAATGTTTTACTTCCCATAGCAACCTCCTTTTCTATTTATAATCTCTCCAATTTTTGAAAAAATATGCATGACGCAGATTTAATTTCCGCCGGGACCATCTTTTCTCGGACGTTGGGACTCAGGAAGCGGCTCCACAATATGCGGACGCTCTCGTTTTGTTTTTTCTGGATCCTGCTGTTTATGCTGTCTGTGACAGTTTGATTCTTGCATTGAGATCACTCCTTTCTTTTTATTTGTTTTAGTATGTTTGCAAAAACACGGAACTATACAGTATAATAAAGACAGGAACTTAAGGCAGCAAATAGAATTAGAATAGGAGGTGTTTTTTTTGACAGGCAAACGAAGCAGCAACTGCGAATCTTGTGTCAACTACGTGTACGATGATCTTTATGGCTCTTATGTGTGCGATGTGAATTTAGATGAAGACGAACTGATACGTTTTATGACATATTCTAATTTTAACTGTCCATATTTTCAATATAATGATGAATACAAAATCGTCAGAAAACAGATGTGATACAAACTATCAGCAGAGACAGGAAGACAGATAAGAGATCATGAAACAGAGTAATTTGCAAAAAAGGCGAATCATTTCCTGGGCATTGGTTATTGTAATGATGACAGTGATTTTTATGTTTTCAGCGAAGACAGCCAATGATTCAGAGCAGATGAGCATGGGAGTCACTCGATTGGTGACAAAACTAATGGGGATTACCCAGGCTGAGGCCGGAACAATCGGCAGCAGTCTGTACGATATGCTCTCTGTCATAGATCATTACGTCAGAAAGACAGCACATTTTATGGAGTATGCGCTTCTTGCAGTGTTGGTATTCAGGGCGCTGAAGATTGACGTATACCAGAAGATACATCTTTTTTTTACTGCCTGGGTCATATGCATTATCTATGCAGCAACAGATGAACTTCATCAATATTTTGTCCCGGGAAGAAGCTGTCAGATCAGGGATGTTATGATTGACAGCGCAGGAGCATTGACCGGCATTTGTATTTGTATGCTGGCCGGTACGGTGTTCAGACGGATCAAAAAGAGAAACGCAGCGTGCCAATAAAACACACCCCAAATGTAAGATTAAAATCTTACATTTGGGGTGCTGTTTTGTCTTACATTCTAATAACTATCTTCCAGTCACAAGGTTGATCAGATCAGAACCTGTCTGCTTGGAATCTTTCGGGAAATATAAAGTAACGGTTTCTTTTCCGCTCTTTATATTTTGTTTCGTCAGAGTAAAGGTCTTTGATTTCATGTCAGAAGACGGTTTCATCTTCTTAAAGCCTTTCTCCACGTTCTGTACTAACAGCTTCTGTGCATCTTCCTTTGTCTCAATATGCTGAGGCTTCAGTGCATCCACTGTTTTTTTCTTGGCATCCTTAAATACGGACAGATAGTCAATGTACTGTGCTTTCACAGTGACGGATGCTTCCTTATCCTCCTGCTTGTCTACGCTCACTTCATATTTGAGATCGGATAAAGCCTGGGATAGAGAATCGTAGATGTTCTCTGCATCCTTTGTAGATAAGGTGATGCCTGCGGACTTGAAATTATCCTTCAGGGAAGAAATCGTGGATTTCTTATACACATCCAATGTGTCGTTTACCTCGGCTGAGTCAATTCCTAAGCCTGTCATTCCATCAGCTTTGTGGCGGACGATCAGCTGGTAATAGGCGTCCATGGATTTATCTGCATCCGGGGCTTCTTTTTTTCCGCATCCGGCAAGAAGAGTCATAGCAAAGACTGTAACCATAACCAGAGCTGTCAATTTTGTTATTTTCTTCATAATTCATTTCCCCAATCCTATAATGATATGATAAATACTTGTTCTATTATAATAGTTTCGACGAAGGGTGTCAATGAATGACGAATAGAATCGAAAGTTTGTTTTTCCGACGGTTGTGTGATAGAATACTTTAGAAAATCCTTGAGGTAATGGGAGGAGAATAGAAAACATGAGTAATCAAAACTACGACGCAAACAGCATTTCCGTGCTGGAAGGGCTGGAGGCAGTCCGCAAACGGCCGGGAATGTATATAGGAAGCGTTTCAACAAAAGGATTGAATCATCTGATATATGAAATCGTTGACAACTCCGTGGACGAGTTTCTCGCCGGGCACTGTGATCAGATCACCGTCACGTTAAAGGATGACGGGACAGCGGTGATCGAAGACAACGGGCGCGGGATCCCTGTGGGCATCAATGAGCATACCGGGATCTCAGCTGTGGAAATGGTATTTACCATGCTCCACGCCGGAGGAAAGTTTGGAGACGGAGGCTATAAGATCTCAGGAGGACTCCACGGAGTCGGCGCGTCTGTAGTCAATGCCCTGTCCACCTGGCTGTGTGTCACGGTAAAACAGGACGGAAAGATCTACCAGGAGCAGTTTGAGCGGGGAAAGGTTACAGAGCCGCTGAAAGTCATCGGAAGCTGCAAAAAATCTGAAACAGGCACAAAGGTTCAGTTTCATCCGGATCCTGAAATATTTGACAAGACCTATTTTAAAGCTGCCATGATTCGGAACCGTCTGCATGAGACCACATACTTAAATTCAGAATTAAAGATCACATATGTCAATGAACGGGCAGGAGAACAGACAATGGTCGAATACCATGAGCCGGAAGGAATCTGTGCCTATGTGAAGAAGCTGAATGAAGGAAAGCACGTGCTGCATGATCCTGTCTACTATAAAAGAGAGATCGGCGGGATTGAGGCGGAGATCGCTTTTCAGTATACGGAAGATTTCGGAGAGAATATTCTCGGATTCTGCAATAATATTTATACCACGGAGGGCGGAACCCACATCACAGGGTTTAAGTCCAAGTTCACGGCGGTGATGAACCAATATGCGAGAGAGCTTGGCATATTAAAAGATAAGGATGCAAACTTTACTGGAGCAGATGTGAGAAACGGGATGACAGCAATCATATCCGTAAAGCATCCAGAGCCAAGATTTGAGGGTCAGACAAAGACCAAACTGGACAACCCCGATGCCAATAAAGTGGTCAGCGAAATTACCGGCGAAGAGACGGTATTATTTTTTGACAAAAACTTAGACACGCTGAAAAAGGTCCTGGCCTGTGCGGAAAAGTCAGCAAAGATCCGCAAAGCGGAGGAGAAAGCCAAAACTAACCTGCTTGTGAGGCAGAAACTTTCCATAGACAGTAATGGCAAGCTTTCCAACTGTGAGAGCCGTAGGCCAGAGGAGTGTGAGATCTTTATCGTAGAGGGAGACTCCGCAGGGGGATCTGCAAAAACTGCCAGAAACCGGCGTACCCAGGCCATTCTTCCCATCAGGGGAAAGATTCTTAACGTAGAAAAGGCAACCATGGACAAGGTCCTCGCCAATGCGGAGATCAAAACGATGATCAATACATTTGGCTGCGGATTCTCAGAAGGCTACGGCAATGATTTTGATATTGAAAAGCTGCGCTATCAAAAGATCGTGATCATGACAGATGCGGATGTGGACGGTGCCCATATCGCTACACTTCTGCTGACCTTTTTTTATCGGTTTATGCCGGAGCTGATCACCCACGGACATGTTTATCTGGCAACACCTCCGCTGTACAAAGCGATTCCTAAAAAGGGAAAGGAGACGTATCTGTTTGATGACACGGCTCTGGAAAGATATAAGGCTTCCCACAAGGGATCCTTCACTCTCCAGCGCTACAAAGGTCTCGGAGAGATGGATGCAAGCCAGCTCTGGGAGACGACGTTAGATCCAGAAACAAGGACCTTAAAGCAGATCGAGATCGAAGATGCCAGAATGGCCTCCGATGTGACTTCCATGCTTATGGGCAGCGAAGTGCCGCCGAGGAGAAAGTTTATTTATGATAATGCAAGTGATGCGATGTTGGATATATAGAAAGGAAAAAAGATGGCGGAACATATTATAAGGGCAGAGTTTTCTGAGGTCATGCAGAAGTCATATATTGACTATGCCATGAGCGTAATCTGTGCGCGGGCTCTCCCTGATATCAGAGACGGGTTAAAGCCAGTGCAGCGCCGTGTCCTGTATGCCATGGACGAGCTGAATTTAAGATACGACAGGCCCCACAGAAAGTCTGCGAGAATTGTCGGTGATACCATGGGTAAGTACCATCCTCACGGAGACAGTTCCATCTATGAGTCACTGGTGGTGATGGAACAGGATTTCAAAAAAGGAATGCCTTTGGTAGACGGACATGGAAACTTTGGTTCGATTGAAGGCGATGGGGCTGCGGCCATGCGTTATACGGAGGCTAGGCTGAAAAAATTTACCCAGGAGGTATACCTGGCAGATCTGGACAAAAATGTGGTGGATTTTACAGCCAACTTTGATGAGACGGAAAAGGAACCGGAGGTACTCCCGGTAAGAGTGCCCAATCTGCTGATCAATGGCGCAGAGGGGATCGCCGTCGGTATGACCACCAGCATTCCTCCCCACAATCTTGGGGAAGTGGTGGATGCTATGACCGCATATTTGGATGATGAATCGGTGGACAATGATCAACTCCTGACCTATATCCAGGGACCTGATTTCCCTACCGGAGGTTTGGTAGTAAACAAAAAGGATCTAAGGAATATTTATTCCCAGGGCTGCGGAAAGCTGAAGCTGCGAGGAAAGGTTGTCTTTGAGCCAGGAAAGAAGCGGGGAGAAAAGGACAAGCTGGTCATCACGGAAATACCCTATACGATGATCGGAGCCAATATCGGTAAGTTCCTTTCTGATATTGTAGGTCTCATTGAATCAAAGAAAACGACAGATATTGCGGATATCTCCAATGAATCGTCCAAAGAAGGGATCCGCATCGTGTTGGAGCTGAAAAAGGGCACCGATGTGGAGCGCCTGAAAAATCTGCTTTATAAAAAGACCAAGCTGGAGGATACGTTCGGCGTGAATATGCTTGCCATTGTGGACGGCAGGCCGGAGACACTAAGCCTCCGGGATATCATTGCGCATCATACGGACTTCCACTATGGTCTTGTGAAACGGAAATATAAGACTCTTCTGAACAAACTTTACGACCAGCGTGAAGTCAAGGAGGGATTGATCAAAGCCTGTGACATGATCGATCTGATCATTGAGATTCTAAGAGGCAGTAAAAACCTGAAAGAGGCAAAAGCCTGCCTGACAAAGGGAGAAGTGGGCAATATCCGCTTTAAATCCTCAGAGTCTATGATCGAAGCCTGCAAGCTGTCTTTCACAGAAAAACAGGCGGAAGCAATTCTGGATTTAAGGCTTGGAAAATTAATCGGGCTGGAGATCCTGGCGCTGCGGGAAGAATACGATGAGATTGTGTCCAAAATCGCGGAATATGAGGATATTTTAAATAATCCAGATTCTATGCGGAATGTGATGAAAAAAGATCTGGCTGCTATAAAGAAGGAATACCAGAAAAAACGAAAAACTGCCATTGAGGACGGAGCAGAGGCTGTCTACGAGGAAGAGCCGGTGAAAGAGGAGCAGGTTTACTTTGTCATGGACCGTTTTGGTTATGCTAAGACATTGGATAAGGCAGTTTACCAGAGAAACCAGGAAAATTTACCGAAGGATTATAAATATATTGTTCCGTGCATGAATACAGACAAGATCTGTATTTTTACAGACACCGGTGTTTTACATCAGATCAAGGTACTGGATATACCGGCAGGGAAATATAAGGATAAAGGAACCCCGATCGACAATCTGGGCAATTACGACAGCGCGGATGAAGCCATCATCGCTGTGCTGGCTGCCCAGGATATGATCCATGCCAGTCTTTTATTTGCAACAGAACAGGGAATGTTAAAGATCGTTTCCGGAAGTGAGTTCCAGGTGACAAAGAGGACGGTATCCGCAACAAAACTGTCAGACGGGGATGCCCTGCTCTCAGTGAAACCTCTGAAAACCGAAGGTGGAACGGCGGCTTTGGATATGGTAATATTAGAGACAAAAGAGGGGATCTTTCTGAGATTTTCTCTGGAGGAGGTTCCTGAAAAGAAAAAGGGTGCCGTGGGCGTAAGAGGGATCAAGCTTTCCAAGGATGATATTCTGCTTCACATTTATCTCATGGAATCTGACGATATTACATCCATAGATTATAAGGGCAAGCGGCTGGATTTTAATAAGTTAAAACTTGCAAGACGGGATACAAAAGGCTCCAAGATCCGGCGCTGAGAACAAAAAGGAGAGAGAACATGACGATTGATCTTGTAATTCCAACCTATAAGCCAGGGAAAAAGCTGGAGGAATCCCTCCGGCGCCTGTCTCTGCAGACGGTCACATTTGATACTATTTATCTGATTAACACGGAGGAGGAATTCTTCACAAAACATCTGAACGATGCATACCCCAACGTGGTTGTGAAGCATATTAAGAAAGAAGAGTTTGACCACGGTGGTACAAGGAATTATGGTGCCTCGCTGTCAGATGCGGACATCATAGCATTTATGACAGATGACGCTGTGCCGAGAGATAAATACCTGACAAAACATCTGCTGGAAGCGTTTGAAGACCCGGACGTGGGAGCCGCATACGGACGACAGCTGGCAGATCCGAAGGACAATTATCTGGAGTACTATACAAGGACGTTCAATTATCCCGCCGAAAGTTCTAAAAAGACAAAGGCAGATTTACCGAGGCTTGGGATCAAGACATTTTTCTGCTCCAATGTCTGCAGCGCATATCGTAAAAAGGACTATGACGAGATGGGCGGTTTCATAAAGAAGACGATCTTTAACGAGGATATGATCATGGCCTCTAAATTGATTGAAGCGGGCAGAACCATTGCCTATGAGGCAGACGCCGCCGTATGGCACTGGCACAATTACCGCTGTTTTGACCAACTGCACAGAAACTTTGACCTGGCAGTCTCACAGGTTTCCTACGGAGGCATGTTTCTAGAAGTGTCATCGGAATCAGAGGGCATGAAGATGGTGCTCAACACATTAAAGCATTTACTGTTTACAGGGAGATTCTTAAAGATCCCTAAATTCATGGCAGACACTGTCTGCAAATATATTGGATACAAACTGGGAAGAAATTATAAAAAGCTCCCGAAAAGCCTGATCCTGAAACTGACCATGAACCGCTCTTATTGGGATTCGTATGAAAAGATTTAGATTTTCTTAATATTTCTAGCTTTTTTTTCTGTTACAATAGATAAAATTACAGACATACGTTTGGAGGATAAGGAATTGGGAAAGAAATTTAAAATTATTACGGCTGTTTTCCTTGTAATTGCTCTGTCAATCGGAGGAGTTTTAGGATACTATGATGCGAAGCTGGAGGCTTCGGTGACACCAAAGGGAAATTTGAGCAAAGTAGATGTGGGAGACGACGTTAAATTTGATAAAGATGTAGTTAATATTCTTTTGGTGGGTTCTGACCGCAGGTCAGATGAAACAGAGTCAGGCCGGTCCGACTCTTCTATGATTGCCACGATCAATATGAAGACAAAAGAATTAAAGCTGACCTCTCTGATGCGGGATATGTATGTGGATATTCCCGGCCACGGAAGAGATAAATTGAATTCAGCATATTCTTACGGCGGTGTGGATCTGCTTTACAAAACAATCGCCCAGAATTTTGATATTAAGATTGATAAATACTGTGTCGTAGACTTTTCTACCTTTGAGAAGGTAATCAATGAGGTTGGAGGCATCGAGATCAACCTGGAGGAGAAAGAAGCTAATTATCTTAATACGACCAACTATATTTCCAAAAAGAAGTACCGCAACGTAAAAGCGGGAAAACAGACGCTGAACGGAAATCAGGCCCTCGGCTATTCCAGAGTGCGTTATGTATCAAACAGCAGATACGGCGACGGGGAATTCGGAAGGACCGGCCGTCAGAGGGCTGTTCTGGAAGCCACATATAAGAAGATCATCAAACAGAATCCAATGAAGATCCTGGATATCGGCTTCAGCGCTTTGGATGATGTCTCTACTGACATGAATGCCAGCTACATCAAAGGTCTGGTCATGTCTGTGGTCCAGTTCGGAGTGCCGAAGGTTCAGCAGATGAGAATCCCGATCGAGGGAACCTATATGCAGGGCAGAGCCCAGAACCGGATGTTCGTTTTCTTTATCAACTTTGATGCCAATAAGGCGGCCATGGAGCATTTTATTTTCAGCAAAGGAAAGGATCAGGATTTTGCCACGAAATACGGCGGATATCAAAATGTAGAGACCTATGGGTATTCAGCAAAACCGGATTCTGAGGATGCGGTGGACAGTTCCCCTGGAAGTTATAAAAGATAACTTTTTACTGTTACATAAAGTCGATTTAGCATAGATATTGTAAAAACTTCAGGTTTAATTAAGAAACTGCCTATTGTTTTCTGATATAATGTGCTATAATTGGAGACTAATATATGCCTTATGGCGCAGATCGTGCCGTCCGGAGGACATAAAGCACGGGATGCACTGCGGGCATACAAATTCAGGAGGATTAGCATGACGCTGAAGACATATAAAATCATTTTGAGCATATTTTTAGTAATATCCGTCGCGGCCGGAGGAGTTCTTGGATATTATGATGCCCGGCTGGAAGCCGCCATTAACAAAAATGGAGATCTGGGCAATGTGGACGTTGGAAACGTCAAGTTTGATAAAGATGTTGTGAACATTCTGCTGGTAGGCTCAGACAGGCGTTCCGACGAGGAAGCCGCCGGACGGTCTGACTCCTCTATGATCGCAACGATCAATTTCAAGACTAAGGAGTTAAAACTGACCTCAATCATGAGGGATATCTATGTGGAGATCCCGGGACACGGTAAAGATAAGCTGAATTCAGCATATGCATACGGTGGTGTGGAACTCCTATATAAGACCATTGCCAAAAACTTTGGGATTAAGATTGACAAATACTGTGTCGTAGACTTTGATACCTTCGAAAAGGTGATCAATGAAGTGGGCGGCATCGAGATCGATCTGGAAGAAAAAGAGGCAAAGTATCTGAATACGACCAACTACATTTCCAAAAAGAAATACCGCACTGTAAAAGCCGGGAAACAGACGTTAAATGGAAACCAGGCTCTTGGATATTCCAGGATCCGGTATGTAGTATCCAAGAAGTACGGAGATGGTGACTTTGGCCGTACCGGGCGCCAGAGAGCTGTCCTGGAAGCTACTTTTAATAAGGTGAAAGGCCAGAGCCTGACAAAGATTCTGGATATCGCGTTGAAGGTGCTGGGTGATGTCTCCACAGATATGGATGCTGATTATATGAAGAGCCTTGCGGCGTCTGTGATCAAAATGGGCACCACGGATATTGATCAGATGAGGATACCGATCGAGGGCTCCTATAAGATGGGAAGAGCACAGCACAATATGTTTGTCTTCTTTATTAACTTTAATGCCAACAAAGCGGCGATGAATTACTTTATTTTCGGTGACGGCAAGGTCGGTGACGGATCAGATGAGGCCTTTGCCAAGGAATACGGCGGAACCGGAGGTGTGGAGACATTTGGATATTCAGGGGTATCTGACACTTCTTCAAACACCAGCACCTCGTCGGGAAGTTCCGGGAATACTGGGTCCTATAATTCCGGCGGTTCCACAAGGAGCAGTTATTCCACATCATCCACCAGCAGCACAAGAAGGCCGGCTTCCACATCTACCTCAAAGCCGTCCACATCTGCGACCCATGCGACTACGGCGCAGTCCACCCAGGCGACTCATGCCACAACTGCTGCGAAACCGGATAATACAGGTCAGGAAAACGCAGAAGAATAGATTTTAAGTGATTTCTTGACACTGATTATTAGAATTGATAGAATTGTTAGGAGGATTAAGTCGTCTATGAAACAAATTGTATTATCGATTGTAGCTGAAAATAATCCAGGAGTGCTCAGCCGTATTTCCGGATTGTTCAGCCGCAGAGGTTATAATATTGACAGTATTACAGCCTGCAAGACACAGGATGAGAAGTTTTCAAGAATGACCATCGCAGTGAGCGGGGATGACACCATCCTGGCTCAGATCAAGAACCAGCTGATCAAGCTTGAGGATGTCATAAGACTTGTGGAACTTGAAGACCCCACATCTGTCTGCAGGGAACTGATTTTGGTCAAGGTCCGTACAGGCAAGGCTGAAAAGCAGGAGATCATCACGATTGCTGATATATTCAGAGCGAAAGTTGTGGATGTGGCAAAGGATTCACTGATGATTGAACTCACCGGAAATGTCAATAAGATTGAAGCTTTCATAAGTTTACTGGAAGATTTTGATATTCTGGAACTTGTGAGAACAGGGCTTACCGGTCTGTCCCGCGGGGAAACCGTGCCGAGACTTGTCAAGTAGGCACACATTTAATTCAAAAGGTATGGGAATACCCCTTACTTATAAAGCCTAGAAAATGGAGGAATGTAAAATGGCAAAGATTTATTATCAAGAAGACTGTAACTTATCACTTTTAGACGGAAAGACCATCGCCGTGATCGGTTACGGAAGTCAGGGACATGCACACGCCCTTAATGCAAAAGAATCCGGATGCAACGTCATCATCGGATTATATGAAGGAAGCAAATCCTGGAAGAGAGCAGAAGAGCAGGGATTTGAAGTATATACAGCCGCTGAAGCTGCCAAAAAAGCAGATATCATCATGATCCTGATCAACGATGAAAAACAGGCTACAATGTACAAGAATGACATCGAACCTAACTTAGAAGCAGGAAACATGTTAATGTTCGCTCATGGTTTCAATATCCATTTTGGATGCATCGTGCCTCCAAAAGACGTGGATGTAACAATGATCGCTCCAAAAGGACCTGGACACACTGTAAGAAGCGAATACGAAGAAGGAAAAGGTGTTCCTTGTTTAGTAGCTGTAGAGCAGGATGCTACTGGCAAAGCATTAGATACAGCTTTAGCGTATGCGTTGGCTATCGGTGGAGCAAGAGCAGGAGTTCTTGAGACAACCTTCAGAACAGAGACAGAGACAGACTTATTCGGTGAGCAGGCAGTACTGTGCGGCGGTGTTTGTGCGTTAATGCAGGCTGGTTTTGAGACATTAGTAGAAGCTGGATATGATCCGAGAAATGCATACTTTGAGTGTATCCATGAGATGAAGCTCATCGTTGACCTGATCTACCAGTCAGGATTCTCAGGAATGAGATATTCTATCTCTAATACTGCAGAATATGGTGATTACATCACAGGACCTAAGATCATCACAGAAGACACAAAGAAGGCAATGAAGAAGATCCTCTCCGACATCCAGGACGGAACTTTCGCAAAAGACTTCTTAGTAGATATGTCTGACGCAGGAAGCCAGGTTCACTTCAAGGCTATGAGAAAGTTAGCATCTGAGCATTCTTCAGAAGTAGTTGGAGAAGAGATCAGAAGCTTATACAGCTGGTCTGACGAAGACAAACTGATCAATAACTAAAAAATAACTACATAATATAAAAACACCTCAGGCAGAGAATCATGCTTACAGCAATTGATTTCTCTGCCTGAGGTGTTTTTAGGTTTTATCTTATTTATCCATGTCCATAATCTGAACAGAAATTTGTGTCTCATAATTATCGTAACCGGAACGAGTCAGTTCATCAAGAATTGTCGTCTCATAAAAAGAAGTTCCCAACGTAAGCTTATGTTCCTCCGAATATGCTAAGATTTTATAATAAGTTTCTCCGATCGTATCCCAATGACCATGATGATAGGCATATAGATAATGACCCTCCGGTTTCGTTGTATAAGTGATCTTCTTAGGAGGGGTATCAAACAACATGTACACATGCAGGTAATTATCATAGATACCTTGATGAATATCCACTGCACTTTGGAGAAAACCAATGTTATATGGGCTTTTGATACCAAGCTTATCACAGTGCATCAAAAGTTCACTGATCTTAATTGCCACAATCTTATCATCTGCGGAAGAAGAATGTGTGGCAATATAGTATTGAGCCGGTGTTTTTAAGATTTCGATCTGGCTGAAATCTTTTTGCAAAGCATCTTTTAGCAGGGCAGATTTTTTTTGCAGCCACTTTTTTGTGGTTTTTAATTTACGGATCTTCTGATCAATGGAATGTTCCTCTCTCTCCAAAAGCGTAAACAGGGCTTCAGGGCTTTTGTGATCGAGATATTCTTTAATATCTGACAGGGGAACACCCAGCTGGCGCAGTGTAAAGATGACATCAAACACTTCTAACTGCGAAATAGAATAGTATCGGTAGTTATTTTCCAGTTTTACTTCAGGGGAAAACAGGCCGATATCGTCATAGTGAAATAACGTATGTTTTGTGACACCGGCTACTTTTGCAAATTCACCAGTGGATAAATATAAATCTTTATTAATCATTTTAATTACCTCTTGACTATAGGACTACCCGATAGTTTATCATAACTAATGCAGTGGAGATAATCAAGAGAAAGAGGTGGAATTATGACAAAATCAATCGGACAGGACTTTAAGTTGTTCTCACTGCTGAAGTTTGCGCTGCCGTCTATGATCATGATGGTATTTATGTCATTATATACAATTATAGACGGAGTATTTATTTCAAGACTGATAGGAAGTGATGCATTATCAGCTACCAATATTGTATATCCGGCCATCAATGTATTGATCGCAGTTGGTATTATGCTGTCAACGGGAGGCAGTGCAATTATTGCAAAGAAAATTGGAGAACGAAAATCAGGGGAAGCCAGAAAGAATTTCTCCTTGATCGTAGCGACGGGGGCAGCCTTTGGCGCTGCGGCTCTTATTTTAGGAAATATGGGGATCACTCCATTGATTAAAATGCTGGGTGCAACAGATCGTATATTTGAATTGTGCAGAACATATCTAAGTGTATTACTTTATTTTGCACCAATGTGTGTATTGCAGCTTCTATTCCAAATGTTATTTGTAACCGCAGGAAGACCAGGAATCGGACTTGTCACAACGATTGTTGGAGGCATTACGAACGCAGTGCTTGATTATGTATTTATGGGACCTCTTCAGATGGGGATAGCCGGTGCAGCTCTTGCAACCGGTTTAGGGCAGGCAGTTCCGGCTGTGATCGGTGTAGTTTATTTTTTCGCTGTAAAAGAAGAGCTGTACTTTGTGAAGCCCAACATAGATCTGAAGGTACTAAAATATAGTTGTCTGAATGGTTCTTCTGAAATGGTGACAAATCTATGCACTGCTATGGTGACTTTCTTATTTAATATCATGATCCTGAAGCTGGCAGGAGAAGAAGGTGTTGCCGCAATGACAATTGTATTGTATGGGCAGTTTCTGTTTAATGCGTTATATCTGGGATTTTCAATGGGGATTGGACCGGTGTTCAGTTTCAATTATGGGAGTGGAAATAGGAAACTGCTCCGAAGGATATTCCGCATCTGCATCCTGTTTATCGCAGTATCGGCGGTCATTGTAACGATAGCGGCATTGTCCGGAGCCTCACTGATTGTAGAGATATTTACACCGAAAGAGTCCGGCACTTATGATTTAGCAAGGAGAGGATTCTTCTTATTCTCGTTTAATTATCTGTTTGCCGGAATGAATATATTTGCATCAGCCATGTTTACGGCTTTTTCCAACGGTAAAATATCAGCAATCATATCATTTATGCGAACCTTCGTATTTATTATAGGCAGTATTTTGATCCTGCCGCGCATAATGGGAATAGACGGCATATGGCTGGCAGTACCTTTAGCAGAATTACTGACGATTCTGGGTTCGGTCTGGTTCTTTTGGAAGATGAAGGATGTGTATCATTATGCCGGAAAAGGCGCAGGCAATGATTTAGGAAAAAAGCAAAAATATAATGTATAATCTGAGAATTTTGAAAGGGGCTTTTGGAAAAAATACTCCCTTCTAGGTAGATAAGTGAGATAAAACATCACATTATACTTAGAAGGGAGTATTTTTATATATGGCCGCGGCTGCCAGCCACAATAATATGGCAGGCAGTACAATACTTGTTGTATAAATGATCTGACACCTTTGAATCCGTTATAATGTGATTCACCGATCTGAAATCAACAATCTGGAACGCCGACTTTCTATCAAATTTCTGGTGCTCACACAAAAAGAATGTCTCATCTGAAGAAGCAACGGTCGCAATTTTACTTCCCAATTCATATTCTGTTATGGTTGAAAAACCCATCTGAAGATCCACTCCGTTGGCACCCAAAAATGCCTTTTTAAAATGCATGGACTGGATCTGTTCTACAGTCATCATTCCTTCCACGGCTTCTGCAAATTTATAATAAAGACCACCCACAACGATCAGCTGGCAGTCATCAGCGTCTGCCAGGCTTTTTGCAATATTTAGAGAATTGGTCGCCACCGTGATATTTCTAGCGGTCAAAAACGGCGGCATCAGATCCGTGATGGAACTGCTGTGGAGAAAGACAAATTCGTTGTCTTTTACATAAGAGGCAGCTTTTTTTGCGATTTCCATTTTTTCGTGGTAATTATGGAATTTTCTTTTTGTGTGGTCCAGAATCTCATCGTTTTTGTTCACCTGTGCCAATGCCCCGCCGTGGGTCCGTATGATGAGCCCCAGCTGGTTCATAATGTTTAATTCCCTCCGTATGGTAGAAGCAGAGACATCAAACTTTTCAGCCAGCTCCTCTACCGATACTTCTTTTTCTTCGTTTAACAGATTTAAGATCTGCAGCTGTCTTTCTTTATGTTTCATATTTCAACCTCCTTATCAACATCATATCACTTGAAGTGCGCATATTCAAACCAAAAATGCTCAAATGGGAATATAATAGATGAAAAAAGTGAGCAATTCGATTGAATGGGCACTACAAACCTCCTATAATCAAGATATAGAAGGAGGGAGAAGAATGGTTGGAATTTTAGTGGCAACCCACGGCAGGTTCGCAGAAGGGCTGTTAAACGCTGTGGAATTGATTGCAGGTAAGCAGGAAAAAACCGGGACCATAGGATTGTTTCACGGGGACGGCATCTGGGAATTTGAGGACAGAATGAAAATGCTCATCCGTGAACTGGATGACGGGGACGGAGTGCTGGTATTTGTGGACATTCTGGGAGGGAGCCCGGCAAACACCGTCATGAAATGTCTTTCCATGAATCATGAAATACGCGCGATCGCTGGCGTTAACATGGGAATGCTTGTCCAGGCGGTTATGATGAGGGACGGAACAAGCCTTGAGGATCTATGTGATATTTGTGAAGAGGCGGGAAAACAAGATCCTGTTCTGTTACATAAAAGATTTGAAGAACTCATGGCAGAAGCATCGGAAATGGATGATGAGATTTAGGAGGGAAATGCAATGAAAGAAATCGTATTGACAAGGATTGATGACCGGCTGATCCACGGACAGGTAATGACTTCATGGTTAAACTATACAGGCGCAAATAAAATCATGGTGATTGATGACCAGACCGCAGGGGATCCGTTCATGAAAACCGTATTAAAAAATGCAGTGCCGTCCAACGTGGGACTCGGACTGTTTACGGTTCCCAGAGCGGCAGCCAGGTTAAAGACAGGCTTTAAGCCGGGGGACAAAGTCATTATCCTGGTCAAGTATCCGGACACGGTGCTTTCATTGATCGAAGAGGGGGTGGCATTTGAGCATTTAAACATCGGAGGAATGGGGGCAGCTCCGGGAAGAGAAAAATTCTACAAAAATATTTCTGCCACAGAGGAAGAAAAGGAGATCGTAAAAAAGATCATCCAATCCGGCTGTAAGACAGAAATACAAATTATCGCAGAGGATGCAAAAGTTGATGTTTCAAAATTACTTTAAATGTGTGGGAAAGGTGGAAGAACTATGAATATTTCATTATGGCAGGCAATCTTAATCGGTGTTGTCTATTATCTGGGAATCACAGGAACTCCCTGGCTTACAGCTTTGGGAAGCACCATCATCCAAAAGCCTTTGGTGGCAGGTGTGCTGGTAGGATGTATTATGGGGGATCCGGTACAGGGAGCGATCATCGGAGCGGCAATCCAGCTGCCGTTCATCGCTTATATTTCAGCAGGAGGAGCCCCTCCTACAGACCCGGGTCTTGCAGGAACTTTGGGAACGGCATTGGCCATTGCAGGAGGGGTTAAGCCTACGGCAGCTATTGCTCTGGCAGTTCCCATCGGACTTTTAGGGACCATTATTTGGGTGATCCATATGACCGTGGATGTCTTCTTTGTCCATGCCATTGACCGGGCTGCGGCTGAAGGAAATATGAAAAAGGCAAAATTTTTACATATTGTACCGCCTCAAATCTTTGCTTTTATCATCGGATGTATCCCAGTGGCTCTGGGCTGTTATTACGGGTCAGGAGTTGTGACAAACATTATCCAGGCACTGGAGGGCAGGCCGCTGCAGGCTTTGGAGGTCATCGGGGGACTTCTGCCGGCTATCGGTATCGCCATGAATCTGCGTGCCATAAGCAAACCAGGCATTCTCCTATGGTACATCTTGGGATTTATCGTCGCAGTATATCTGAATCTTGAAACTATGCCAATCGCCATCATCGCAGGTATCGTCGCGTACATCTATACATCCATCATAGCAAAGATCGATGAGACCGGAGTGCCGGCCATGGCAGGCGGGCCGGATCCGGATGACGACTTTGACGATGATTTTGAATAAGGAGGGAAGGAACAATGGCAGAAAAAAGAGTAGCATTGAGCAAAAAAGATGTAGTGAAGGCATTTTGGAAATGGACGTTTTTTTCACATTCCAACTATAATTACGAACGGCTTCAGGCCAGCGGTGTTTTACAGTCCATGTCCCATCTTCCGGAAAAATTATATCCGGACAGCCCGGAAGAACAGAAAAAATTTATGGAAAGGCACATGGCATTTTATAACACGGAACCCCATTTCGGAGGCATTGTCAACGGTATGGTCATCGCTATGGAAGAAGAGCGTGCCAATGGGGCGGAGATCACGGATGATGCCATCAACAGCGTAAAGACCGGACTGATGGGGCCCATGGCCGGAATTGGAGATACGTTATGGCAGGGGACACCGACACCAATTTTGGCTGCTGGGGGGATCTTCATAGCATCCGGCGGAAATGTCATGGGAGCGGTGGCCTTCTCAGCCCTGATGGCTGCGATCATGCTTCCCATCGCCTACTTTATGTACATGAGGGGATATAAAACAGGAAAGACCGGAGTGGAGGCGATCTTGAGCGGAGGAAAGATGAAACAGCTGATCTCGGCGGCGTCCATCATGGGTGCGACTGTTCTTGGTTCCCTGACAGCAAACTATGTCAGTGCCGCATCTACTATGAAGATCAAGGTAGGCGCTACCAAACTGGCACTGCAGGCCGATGTGCTGGATAAGCTTCTCAAGGGAATGCTGCCTTTGGGAATCACATTATTGACGTTATATCTGCTGAAAGACAAGAAGATGAAATCAACAACCGTTATGCTGATCCTTGCAGTATTGGGGGCAGTGTTAGGACTTACTGGGATCTTAGGATAAGGAGGAGAAGGAAAATGGCTGAGACAATGAAGACGGCAGTGTTTAGGGATATCAGGCAGATTGAACTGGAGATATGTGAGAAACCAAAGGCATCAGGAAATAAAATTCTTGTTAAGATTGATGCTTCTGCGATTTGTACATGGGAACAGAGGGTTTATACCGGGGTGAATAAAGTAGAATTTCCGTTCATCGGAGGACACGAGATAGCTGGGCATATCGTGGAGATGGGGGAAGACGTAGATCATACAGAGTGGGCCATTGGAGACAAGGTGGTCATAGGAGCCACACTTCCATGCCGCAACTGCTACTACTGTAAGACTGGAAATGAGCAGAGCTGTGAACATTTTAATCACAGTGCTCATTTGGAAGGCTTGCCGTACCACGGAATGGGCGGATTGAGCGAATATATGCTTGCGGCTCCCGAATGCCTGTTTAAATACGACAATGTGGAGCCGGAGCAGGCCGCAGTGATCGAACCGGTTTCCTGCGTTGTCCACAGTGTGGAGACAGCAGATGTACAGTTGGGAGACACAGTCCTTATCATTGGATGCGGAATTATGGGACTGCTCCACACGGCAATCTGTGCCAAACAGGGAGCGGCAGTTATTGTATCTGACGTAAACGAAGAACGGACGGCCCTGGCAAAGGAGCTGGGGGCCAAGTTTACAGTTAATCCGGCAAAAGAGAATCTTTCCGAGCGTGTAAAGGAGATTACAGGAGGAAGGAAAGCCCAGGTGATCTTTGATACCACGCCGATTTCTTCCGTGGTGGAGGATGCGTTTGCGTGTGTCGGAAATACAGGAAAGATCGTGTTGTACAGTTCCATCCATCCGGCCGAGCCCGTGCCGTTTGATCCCAACTGGGTCCACGGAAAATCCATTCAGATTTTGGGAACAGCAAACTCCAACAGCCGTGATTTTATGAGGGCAGCCCAGATGGTGTCCTCAGGAGTTTTAGACCTGAAGCCATTTGTCAGTGAGATCTATGAAGCAAAAGATATCAAAACTGCATTTGAGTCGGCAATTCAGGGAGATAAATTCAGGGTTGTTGTAAAGTTTTAAAAAGAACCAGTCTATAGCGACCGTGCAGGCAGAGAGGTGACAACATGAAACAGAAAGAAAGGCAGCTTAAGATACTGAATCTGTTGGATGAGGAGAAGGAGGTTTCTGTGGAGGATCTTGCCCAGAAATTTAATGTCTCAGCTTCCACCATACGGAGGGAATTAAACAGTATGAACCAGTTGGGGCTTATTATACGGACCCACGGAGGAGCTCTGGTGCAGGTAAATAAAAACGATGAGATCCTGGATCACACAAAGCGGAGGTACCACAACTATCATGAGAAAATGGAGATCGCCAAGAAAGCGGCTTCTTATATCGGAGATGATGACTTTGTCTTTCTGCACAGCAGCTCCATCACGGATCTGATGCCGCCTTTCATAACCAGCAGGAATATCACGGTGGCCACCAACTCACTGAATATTGCCAGGAGCCTGAAAGACAGTGATGACTGCCAGCTGATCCTTTTAGGCGGGATCTATTATAAATATGCAGAAGCCATCGAGGGGATGATGACCGTGGACCAGATCCGTTCCATGCATTTTCAAAAGGCCTTTCTGGGAGCCAACGGAGTGGACCTTCAAATGGGCTTTTCCACCATAACGGAGTTTGAACTGAGCAGCAAGGTGGCGACCATTGATGCGTCTGACGAAACCTTCTTTTTGTGTGAACATCAGAAGTTTGACAGAAAGTCAGCCTTTCAGATCGTGCCCTTGGACTGCGTGGACCACATTATAACAGATTCGAAAGCGGCCAGTGATCTATATGATAAATATATCTCTGCCTGCCATATCATTGTATCCGGCAACAAAAAGAATTGAGATTAAAAGGAGAAAACAACATGTTAGTAAACAGTAAAAGTATGTTAAATAAGGCAAGGGACCTGCGGTATGCGGTTCCGGCAACCGATGTATTTAACCTGGAATCTTTAAAAGGTGTATTGAACGCGGCAAAAGAATGTGACTGCCCGCTGATCATTGCACTGGCAGAGGTACATGTAGAAACCCTGCCGCTTAAAGAGTGTGCACTGCTTGTGAAATATTTTGCATCCAACATGGATCAGGATATTGTTCTGCACCTGGATCATGGATTTACGCCGTCTCTGGTCAAACAGGCCATTGACTGCGGTTTTACGTCCGTCATGTATGACGGGTCAAGCCTTCCTTTTGAGGAAAATGTAAAGGCTACAAAAGAGATCGTGGAATACGCAAAGAAGCACAACGTAACTGTGGAGGCCGAGATCGGACATGTGGGATCAGAAGCCGCAGGTTCCAATGAAGTAAAGGAATGTGAAGGAGAGGATTCCTCAAAATTGACAACCGTGGAGGAAGCGGTATCTTTTGCCGAGGCCACAGGGGTGGATTCATTGGCCGTATCCATCGGCACAGCCCATGGAAATTATGTGGGAACACCGAAATTGGACTTTGACAGGCTGAAGGATATCAGGGAACACATCGGTATCCCGCTGGTGCTGCACGGAGGCTCCGGTACCGGCTATGAGAATCTGAACAAAGCGGTTTCTCTAGGGATCAGTAAGGTGAATATTTACACAGATTTAATGAATGCGGCCAAAAGCGCATATGAAAATCAAATCGACAAAACAGATTACTTTGAATTGTGCGCGGTCTCCCAGAAAGCGATCACAGAGAAGCTCAAAGAGTACTATGAAGTGTTCATGACAAAGAAAAGCCGTGAATAAACCATCAATGGAGAGATGTGAAATGATCTATATTTCAAATGAAGATGTTTTAGCAGGATATTTAAAAGAGCGGGGATTGTTAAAGGATCCGTCATCCTGTACGATCCACTATTGCCAGGGCGGCGTTTCCTGTACGGTTGCCTACGTGGAGATCGACGGCCGGCCGATGATTATAAAACAGGCTTTGGAGCAGCTGAAGACAAAAGATACTTGGCTGTGTGATCCAAACCGTATGTATATCGAATATGAGAGCAATAAGATCTACCATGACCTTTTACCTGAGAATGCTCCCGAGACATATTTTTATGACAAGGAGAATTATATTTATGGAAGAGAAGCGGTGCCGGACGGATGCCAGATGTGGAAAGATGATTTAATGAAGGGTCTCATCGATTACAAGGTAGCCGAAAAAGCGGTTGATACATTGGCTGCCGTCCACAATCACTGTGCCGACAGGGAAGATATCGCCCGGATGTTTGAGAACAAGGACGTTTTTCATGCCCTGAGGATTTCTCCTTATATTGATTTTACAGTGACAAAACACCCTGAAATAACTGAGTTTGCCCAAAGAGTTTCTGATGAGATGATGGACAGCAAAATAACCTTGATCCACGGGGACTATAGTCCGAAAAATATCATGGTGACAGAGGACGGCATGAAAGTTCTGGACTATGAAGTGACAAATTACGGCCATCCGGCATTTGATCTGGCGTTCCTCTCCAATCATTTTATTTTGAAAGCGGTAAAATTCCAGGACCGCCCAGGAGAATACTTAGATCTGCTCGACTATACTGTGAAACGATATTTTAAGTCCCTCACATGCATGGATCTCAAGGAATTTGAGCCAGTCTATATCCGGACACTGGCCCTTTTGATGCTTGCGAGAATCGATGGGAAAAGCCCTGTGGAATACCTTACAGAAGAAAAAGGAAAACAGGAGCTTGTAAGGCGGTTAAGTCTCACAATGATCAAAGATCAAATGGATACCTATAGTGACACAATAAAAATGCTTAGAAACGAGATAAGGAGGTTGACAAAGTGACAGATTATTCAATCAGCAAAGTCACCGCAAGACAAGTGATAGATTCCAGAGCCAATCCGACGGTGGAAGTGGATATCACCTTAAACTGCGGTGCTGTGGGAAGAGGTACAGTCCCGTCCGGTGCCTCCACCGGAGCTTATGAAGCTTTGGAACTGCGGGACGCAAACGAAGAGTACGGCGGGAAAAGTGTCCGCCAGGCTATAAAAAACATAGAACAGATCCTTGCGCCGGCCCTGCTGGGCAAAGATGCAACAAAACAGGTTATGCTTGATCACTTAATGATCGGTTTGGACGGGACAGAAAACAAAAGCAAACTAGGCGCCAATGCGATCCTCGGATGCAGTATGGCTATTGCCCACGCGGCTGCCAATGCAAAACATGAGCCTCTGTTCCGGTATCTGGGAGGTGCCAACGCGAAAACAATCCCACTTCCTATGATCCAGATCATAGGAGGCGGAGCCCATGCAGCAAACTCCATCGACATACAGGACTTTCTGGCCATTCCCTTAAGTGCCTCTTTTTTTGAGCAGGGAATCGAAATGATCGCAAATGTATATAGCGGGACTAAGAAGGTGTTTGAACGAACAGGACGCCCCCTGTCCATCGCTGATGAGGGCGGCTTCTGGCCCACCGGTTTTTCCTGCAATGAAGACGGCCTTAGGCTTCTCACAGAAGGAATCATAGAAGCCGGTTATGTTCCTGGAGAAGATATCGGCATCGCCCTGGATATCGCCGCAAGTGAATTTTATGACAGAGAGTCTGGAGTTTATAAGTTTACGCTTGAGGAGCAGGAGTACACAACCCATGAATTCGTTGACCTTTTGTGTAAATGGGCAGACAAGTACGCCATCGTATCCATGGAAGACTGCTGTTCAGAATTTGACTGGGAAGGAAATAAGCTGATCACGGAAAAGCTGGGCCATAAGATTCAGATCATCGGAGATGACTTATTTACGACCAACATTAAGAGAATCCAGTATGGCGTCTCTCAGGGAACATGTAATTCTGTACTAATCAAGATGAACCAGATTGGCAGCATCACAGAGACTCTGGATGCCATTGAATGTACGAAGAATGCAGGATATCTTCCGGTGATCAGCGCCAGGAGCGGGGAGACAGAAGATGCAACCATCGTCCATCTGGCGATCGCTACAAATGCAGGGCAGTTAAAGGTTGGATCCATTGCCCGTTCAGAGAGAACTGTAAAATGGAACGAGGGAATCCGGATGGAGCAGGAACTGGGATCCATGGCAGAATATCCGTCAGCTTCCATTTTTGAACGGATCAAAAGGTCATAACGGTAAATTTATAGGAGGTATTATATGTATCAGTTATTTATGGGCGGACAATATGTAGACGGAAAGGGAAAACAGATCGATGTGATTAACCCTGCGGACAGTACAGTGGCAGGTACTTTTTGTTCGGCAACAAAAGAGCAGGCCGAAGAGGCATTAGAAATCGCCCAGAAAGCATTTAAGACCTGGGGGAAAACACCGGTCATGGAGCGCTGCCGGCTTCTTTCGAAGTTCGCGGATTTAGTAGAAGAACACAAGGATGAGATCTCCCAGTTAAATTCCCTGGAGACTGGAAAACCTTACGGGGAAGCATATGGAGATACAGGTTTTTGCCTGAATGTTCTCCGTTTTCATGCGGAAGAGGCAAAAAGGGTCTATGGCACTACATTAAATGATTATAACTCAGAGAGGGGAAGTGTCTATCATATGGTAGAAAAGCGTCCAGTGGGAGTTGTGGTGGGACATTTGGCATGGAATTATCCCATGTATAATGCGGCATTAAAAATCGGTCCTGTCATCGGATCCGGATGCACCGCAGTTTTAAAACCATCCTCACAGACGCCTCTTGCGACACTTTTATTGGGAAAACTGATCAAGGAAGCCGGCATTCCGGACGGTGTCATCAATATTCTGGCAGGCTCATCCTCTGAATTGGGACATACTTTAAATTCCAGCACGATCCCGAGACTGATCGGCTTAATCGGTTCCACAGACACAGCCCTTCAGGTCATGAAAGACAGTGCGACTTCCGTAAAACGGTTCTCCTTTGAACTGGGCGGGAACGCCCCTACCATTGTTTCAGAAAGCGCAGATCTGTCCGCGGCAGCTGACACTATAGCTTCTATGAAAATGGGAAACTCAGGCCAGATGTGCGTTGACCATAACCGGATTTATATCCATGAATCTGTGTATGACAAGTTCTGTGATCTGATGTTTGACCGCTTGAAGGAATATAAAATCGGACAGGGTGCGGACGACGGTTTGGTCATAGGCCCTATGATCAACCAGTCTGCCCAGAAGACAATGGTTTCCCTGGTTGAGGATGCGGTTCAGAAAGGTGCAAGACTTGTTCTGGGTGGAAAGATCCCGGACGGAAAACCAGAGGGAAGTTCGTTCTTTGAGCCTACACTATTGCTTGATTGTGACCGTTCTATGAAGGTGTATCAGCAGGAAATCTTTGGCCCTATCGCTGCACTTTCTAAATACAGTGATTATGATGAGATCCTTTCGGAAGCCGCAGACACAGACGGAGGTCTTTCTTCCTATCTGTTCAGCCATGACACAAAAGAGATCGCGAAAGCCGTGGAGACCTTTAAGTCCGGGGAAGTCCTGATCAATGTGGATGGAATCGGGGATGTGGAATTTCTGCCTCACTGCGGCATTGGGAATTCTGGACTTGGGTGTGACAATTCCCTGTGGTCATTGGAGGAATATTTTGATCTTAAGAGAGTGAAGATCGTTCCGTAACGATATATAGAAAACAGAAGAAGTAATGGAGGCAGTCCTGTATTTAATAGGGGCTGCTTTCTCTGTTTTGTTCGACAAGAACTATAGACTGACGCAGATAGCCCATAGATGCCTTTAAAAATTGTACAAAACTGTATCCGCCTGCCTGATAGACGTTGTGGAAGAGCAGCCATACAAAAAGCATGGTAAGTTCCATAATCATTATTCTTATAACTTTATCGAATGCGCGTTTTTTTAAGCGGCTTAGGGTATAAGACTGAAATATAATATGAGGCAGTTCATCTTTAAGCATTTGGCTGCAGATGCTTTTTAACGCAGAAGACTCTGTGCTTTTTGACAGCGCATCATAATAGGTCAGAGCTATGATCTCCGCTGTCACAAGAATCGTAATCTCACTTTTAATTCCGCCCGTCTGTCTTAATTTACGGAATAATTTATCAGGAAGAGATTTCTTTGCGGTTTTTACATGATAAAAATCCATAAACGTTCTCAGATATGCAGAATGCCAGTTTTCTTCTCTGATAAACCACTGTACGGCTTCCTGGTAGTCTGTCTCTTTGTACTCTTGTATAAATCTTCTGGCAGCCTTCATCAGATGTCTGCCGTCAGAACCTTCCCCTTTTTGAAATGCCTTTATGGAAGGAAAAATAAGATCACATTCTGATGCTGATAATTGCTTTTCCTGAGAAAAATCAATATCCAGTCTTTGATGATTGTTTTCTTGAAAGTAAGAAATCCAATCCCGGTAATCGTACTGATTCATTTTTGATTTTGTTAGATTTATCATTTCAAGGCTCCCTTGTATAAAATTCTCATTCATGTTGTAGATTTCTTTTAAATACATTTTATCATAAGCAGAACTTGAATGATATCATAAGAAGCAGTAGAAGTAGAACTTCCGCCGCAGATATGTTATACTGAAAAGCAGAAACTTAACAAGAACTGAGGAAAAGAATATGAAGTTACAGCAAGTGTTGAGCTATGTCCGCAGGGCTGTGGACGATTATCAGATGATACAGGAAGGGGATAAGATCGCAGTAGGGATTTCAGGCGGGAAGGACAGTCTGACCATGCTGTATGCCCTTGCGCATTTACGGATCTTTTATCCCAATAAGTTTGAGATACATGGGATCACTGTGGATCTGGGATTCGGAAATTTTGACATTACACAGGTAGAGGCCCTCTGTCGAGAACTGAAAGTTCCTTATACTGTCGTTAAGACTGAAATCGCGGATGTGGTGTTTGATCGCAGAAAAGAGACCAACCCATGCTCCCTCTGTGCCAAGATGCGCAAGGGTGCTCTGAATGAAAAGATCAAGGAACTGGGTTGCAATAAAGTGGCCTATGCCCATCACAAGGATGATCTGGTGGAGACATTTTTAATGTCGATGCTGTTTGAAGGACGTCTGCACTGTTTTTCTCCTGTAACTTATCTTGACCGGATGGATCTTAAAGTGATCCGGCCGCTGATGTATATGGATGAAGCAGATGTGATCGGGTTTAAAAATAAAATGAATCTTCCGGTAGAGAAGAGTCCATGTCCGATGGACGGTTACACAAAGAGACAGTACGCCAAAGAGACCTTAAAAAAATTAGACGAAGACCATCCTGGCTCCAAGGATCATATGTTCCGGGCTATGCTTCACGGAAATCTGGAAGGATGGCCTAAGAGACAAGAGCGGAAGAGATAAAAATGAACAGGGCACCGATCAGGATTATTTTCTGATCGGTGCCCTGTTTGTTGAGTCTCTGACAATGAGCTTTGGCTGGTATTCAATTCTTGTGATCCGCTCAGCATTGTCGGAAGAGGAGCGGTCTTTTCCTATTTTCTTATAGAGCATCTGGAATGCCTCACTTCCTTTTTCCTGCATATAATGTTCAATCGTCGTGAGAGAGACAGAGATCAGGCGGGAAGGGAAGTTGTTGTCGAATCCGCAGACACTGAAATCCTTTGGTATCTCATAACCTGCCTTTAATGCAGCGTCGGCAACCCCGTAAGCAATCACATCATTGACGCCGATGAGGGCAGTGATCCGTTCAGCCTCCGGACTGTGCAGACATTGGTCGCACAGTTCAAACCCGATACTGTGTTCCAGAAAAATATTTTGGCGCTCATAAGTAGGTATGATCTTTTTTTCGTAGACTGAAACGGTACATTCAGGTGAGACCTTTTTGAAAGTGTCCTGAATCCCCTGGAGCCTTCTTGTACGCATGGTGTTGGGACGCTCAAGGGTAGTGGAGATAAAAGCAGCATGCCGGTGTCCCAATTCCAACAGATGCTCTGCTATGAGAACCCCGGCTATATAATTGCTTGTTTCAATGGTATCCAGCTGGATAGTAGAATCTTTATCCCCAATGACAACCACAGGCACACTGTCACCGATCTGTTCCACAAACTCAGGAGCACTTGGCATCATGGCGAAGATGATACCGGACACATTCATTTCCAGCACGTCTTTAATCATTTCCTTTTCTAAGGACGGGTCCCGGAATGTATTAAAGTTAAAAACACGGTAATCGCAGAGGTGGGCTGTATGTTCGATAGACTGAACGATAGTGGAATAGTAAGGATTCGTTACGTTGGGACAAAATACAGCGATGATCTTTGAAAGTTTTTCGGAGTCTTTTTTTTGATGCTGGGCAGATGAAGACTGTTTGATGATATAGCCGGTCGTTTTGACAGCATCCATAACTTTCTTTATTGTCTCTGCAGAAAATGTTACATCACTTTTCTGGTTTACAATCATGGAGACCGTTGAGATCGATACACCGGATTGTTTTGCTACATCCTGCAGGGTAATTTTCTTTTTATTTGTCATGAGGCTCTCTCCCTTTGATAGTTACGAGCATAAGCAATACATTATCTTAATGTGTTATTTGCTTTTATTATATCACAATCTATTATAAATGAAAGCAGAAGCTATGATGATTGAAAAACATAGGAAATAAGAAACATCCTCATCTATACGCAAAATACTAATTTAAATTATAGATAAAGGAAAATCCCACAGATCATTATACTGTCAGGATCATTTTCTGGCACGGATAATCAAACACGGTGAGTAATTCATCATCTTTAAATCCGCATTTATGATAACACTTTCTTGCAGGAATCCCTTTGGGATCACCGGATGCAAATGTCACCACCTGGATCTGATCGCCTGTTCTGAAGTCAGATTTCATTTTTTCAATCATGGATCTTGCAATTCCTTTTTGTCTGGCTTCAGGATGTACTGCCAGGAACTCAAGCTCACAGTCTGCTTTTGAATAAAGCAATAAGCCAATGATATTCCCAGCTTCGTTCACGGCCAATACAGCCTCTCTGTGTTTGATACAGTTTTCCAGAGCTTTTTTAAATCCTTCTTTCTCATATCCTGCAAAGTCATCTTTGACGACCTCTACAAATTCAATACATATATTTATATCGTTGTATCCAACATAATTAATCGTCATTTGGCACTCCCCTTCCTAGTCTTTCCAATTCCACCATTTTAGCTTTTCCGGTTCATGTACCTCTGTGGAGGCATAATATACAGCACACCGGTATACATAAAGCTGGCATCGGTCTATATGGCAGCCCTTCATCATACATTCTCTCTCATATAGTTCTTCCGGGTCTGCCCCTTTTAATGACTGTATGGTAGTATATCCGAGCATTTGAAGGGCCTCTTCTGTCTTTTTTCCCACACCGGGAATGTTCCTTAATTCACCCATATTTTCTCCTGTAATGATTCTCTCCTATGTTCTTTTTTTATTTTAACACACAACTAGATCTTCTGCATTCTTCTGATTCTATTTTGACATAATATAGAACTTGATATATTATTAATGTGCAGTTTAGAAAAATTATTCAGGTTTTGGTCAAGTATTATAAAATCAAGGAGGTTCCTCACCTATGGGAAAAATGACAGTGTATCACGGCAGCTATACTTCTGTTCCGTATCCTGAAATTAGAAAAGGAAGAAATACAAAAGATTTTGGAACTGGATTTTACTGTACTGTAATACGGGAACAGGCAGAACGATGGGCAAAAAGATATGACCAGCCAATGGTTAATGTCTATACAGTTCGTTTTAATTCAGGCTTGAATATTCTAGAGTTTAAAGAAATGTCGGAACAGTGGCTTGATTTTATAATTAATTGCAGGAATGGAGTACCGCATGATTATGACATTGTCATCGGTGCAATGGCAAATGATCAAATTTACAACTATATTGCGGATTTTATTGACGGAATCATTACCAGAGAACAGTTTTGGGCTTTGGCTAAATTCAAGTATCCAACCCATCAGATTAACTTCTGCTCTGTAGAAGCATTAAAATGTCTGACTTTTGTATCATGTGAGGAGGTGGACCGATGACAGGAAGAGAAGACAAAAAAGAGAACGATCTTTTTTTTACCTGTAGTCTGATTGATTATATAGCCCGAAAAACAAAAAATAAAAGATCTGCTGTGGCAAATGCTTTAGGCAAAGATTTAATTACAAAAATTTATGATTTAGCAGATGTATATCACAGTGACAATATCGACCGAGTGAGCGATGATTTTATCTCAGCTGCCAAACTTCAGAATGGTGATTTTGATAATGTATCTTCTGCAAAATATGCTGTTCCAAGCCACTGGGATATTGGAAAAGTCTACAAACGCCTGATTCTTGGTATTGCGAAAGAAAAAGAAATGGATATCCCTGATGCTCTGCTGGCTGCATACAATTCGTTTGTCAGTGATAAAATTGATGATTATAACAGCAGCTTCTATTATGACGCTCCACAAAATATTTTAAATGCTTTTTTAGATGGAAAAATTGAATAAGTTCTTAATATGATAGAATCCCAGAGCAATTCAATCTCCGGGATTCTATTAATTATATGATCATGTAATGTCCTTCTTCTCTGCCATCCGAACACATATCCCGGCAAACAGCAATGAAATAACAGTAAGGATAGACGGTATAAAGATATTTTCCCGCAGAGAGGCTCCGCCGATGTTTCCCTGCATAAGAACAATCAGTAAAAAAGAGGAGACAATGGCTGCCTTTGAGGATTTAGCTTTCATCCCGATAAAAAGTGCGATAAAACTAATACAGATTGTGGAAGCAGATTTTAAAAGCGTTGTCAGATAAAACATTGGATCAGTAAGCGATACATCCATCGGGAAAGAGGAATTTTGATAAAAATTCATACCAAGCTGGACAACAGCGTAACATATCAATTTGGCAGCAACCAAAGATACAAAACTAAAGATCCAGACAGCTGCGATTTTGGAGATCATAATTTTCTTTCGGCTTACCGGATAAGTAAACATCAGCTCCATAGTTTTGTTTTTATATTCAGATATAATAAATGTAGCATGCATGACAGCGGCAAAGATTAAAAATGAGATATCTGTCAATAGTTCTACATTTGTGGAGATCCCCATTTGCTTCAAAGCCATATCCGGGACTCCTGTTGCGGAATCATCGGCAATCCCCAGAAATGCCATAGCAAAATTAAATATTGCTAATACTGCGATTAAGATTGCAGCACCAGCAATATATTTGCTGATTTTATGCTTTTGCCATTCTAACTTTATTAATTTAAACATAGGACTTTCCCTCCCCTTCTGATTGTGCTGTAAGTTTCAAAAAATAATCTTCCAGTGAATCATTTTTTCTTTTCAATGCATCTATTTCCACGTTATTTTGTGAGAGCACTCTGGACAAAGTGCCAGTGGAAACAGAACTGTCATAGATCCGAATTTCACCTTCATCCATTACTTTAAAATCAGAAACCGAGAGCTTCTCTTCCAGGACAAATGAGGTGTGCTTCACGTCAGAGGTCACAAGTTCGATATAGGCAAGACTTCCCTCGGAAATCTCCTGCATAGACAGTTCATTGAGCATATGGCCGTGATGGATAATCCCGATCGTATCCGCCAGATTTTCCACTTCTGATAAAAGGTGACTGGATATAAGGATTGTAATGCCATATTCATCGCACAAAGTTCTTAAAAGATCCCTGATCTGCTTCATTCCTGCAGGATCCAGCCCGTTATATGGCTCATCGAGAATCAGTAGTTCCGGTTTAGCAAGAACTGCCCTGGCAATCCCAAGACGCTGTTTCATACCCAGAGAATAGCTTTTCACATGTTGTCTGGCTGCACCTGTGAGATCCAGCATGTCAAGTGCACTGCCCACACAGTCAGGACTGTAGTATCCCATATATTCGCAGTGCAGCTTTAAATTTTCTTCTCCGCTTAGTTCTTCATAAAACACAGGAAACTCGATCATACTCCCCATCCGTTTTAAAAGATCATGGGAGGAGGGGCCAAGTTTATTCCCAAACAGTTCGATCTCTCCTGAGGTTGGCTTCCAAAGATTTGTGACAAGCTTCATGGTTGTTGTCTTTCCTGCACCGTTTGGTCCCAGGAATCCGTAAATCTCACCTTTGTGCACCGACATATTCAGATCTGAAAGAATTTCTTTTCCGTCAACGGTCTTGGTAAGATGAGATGTTTTCAATACATCTTTCATAATATGTTTCTCCCTTCCTTTTTCATTTATCATACAGCTTTGGATTTTCAGAACTGTTGAATAAATCTTACGAATTTCTTTCGGAGAAAGATTTAATAATTAAATTTGTTTAATTGCAGCGTAAATGTAGTTTTTTCGTATGGAATGCTCTGTAAAGAAAGGTTCCCGCCCATCCTCACCGCAAGTGCTTTTGCGATTGTAAGGCCAAGTCCGTTGCCGCCCATGTTTTTGTTTCTAGAATCGTCCAGCGTGTACAATCTGTCAAACACATGGGACAAATTCTCCTTGGCTATCCCCTTCCCTTTGTCCGTCACATTAATAAAAACTGTAGATTCTTCTTCTCTCAGTCTGACCCCAAGATAGCTTCCATCTGATCCATAGCGGATGACATTTGTGATCAAATTAAATAAGATGCGGCTTATGGCATCCTCATTTCCATATACAAACACATCTTTTTCGGGAATATCAATTTCCACATCAAAATCTTTTGCTGTGAGAATATTGTAGAAATCCACAACGTTCTGTCTTAAGATCTCATTGATCGAAAGTTTTGACATGGTCAGATCTGTATCACCGGCCTCTATTTTTGACAATGTGAAAAATTCATTGATCAATTCCATCAACTGGGTGGCTTTTCTCTGAATCTTCTTTAATGCTGTTTTATTTTCCCCCGGCTGATTTGACATAATTTCAAGATATCCAAGGATAACGGTCAACGGAGTTTTAATATCATGAGATACATTCGAGAGCATTTTTTTAGAGGCAATCTCTGCTTTTTTATAATCAGCTTTTACCTTTTGGCGGTCCTCCAGCAGGCGGTTCATCTGGCAGATTAAATCTGCAATCTCTGCCGAACCGGTAAAGGACATTACTTTTTCGTCCGTATCCTCCGTTAAAATCCTGTCGAGCTGTCTAGTAAGCTCTGCAATATTTTTCGTCTGGTTTTTATATCGAAAGTACTCTGCTGTAAAGAAAACAGCGAAAAGCAGAGTTAATACTACCAATATGTAAAGGATGGGCATTGTCATAGATTTTCCCCCAGCTTATAACCAATTCCCCAAACCGTTATGATATACTTGGGTTTCCGGGCATTATTTTCTATTTTATTCCTCAGTCTGCTGATGTGGACGTTCACTGCATTTTCATCTCCCATGTAGTAATCTTTCCATACAGCAGAATAAATCTGTTCCTTGGTATATACTTTTTTGGGATTCCCCATAAGAAGCTTAAGAATTTCAAATTCTTTTGCAGTTAAATCCAGTTTCTTTCCATTTTTAGAAACCGTGTAATCATCCAGATTCATGGTGAGTTCTCCGGCTTTCAGAAGCTGCAAAGATTCAGGCTGCTCTGCAAAGGTTAAATACTGGGTTGTCCTGCGTATGTTTGCCTTAATTCTTGCTAATACCTCTGTCACAGAAAAGGGTTTGGTAATATAATCATCTGCACCTAAAAGAAGTCCCAGTGACTTATCAAGTTCCGTATCCTTTGCTGATAGAATGATGATCGGAACAACACTATCTTCCCTGATTTTTTTCATAACTTCCATTCCGCTCAGTTTCGGGATCATCAGATCCAGCAGCACCAGATCATAAGAACCTTCAAAAAACTTCTGACAGGCCATCTCACCGTCAAAAGCTGTTTCCACTTCAAATGCTTCTCTGCTCAAAAAATCTTCCAGCATCTCGCTGATTTCCATATCATTTTCAATCAATAATAGCTTCACAATACCCCGGTTCCTTTCTGTTTTGTA
>OAWB01000287.1_pt1 | contig 40544 bp, 32 predicted proteins | sample 1550621 | NCBI WGS metagenome assembly OAWB01 (sample SAMEA2580107, study PRJEB22360) | human gut metagenome | biome: human gut; feature: human-associated habitat; material: faeces | place: Denmark | collected 2008/2010
CTGCCAGCTTCAGCCGCTCTCCTATGAAAAACAGCTGGAATTTAAACAGAATAAAATAAGGAACAACCTCATCCGAATCGGCGGATTTTCCCCGGAACACATCGATGCCTGCATGGAACCAATTATTGGAATGGAAGACCCCTGGCACTACCGGAATAAGGCACAGTTCCCCTTTGGATATGACAAAGAAGGAAACGTGGTAACGGGTTTTTACGCCGGAAGAAGCCACAACATCATCGCCAATACGGACTGCGCCCTGGGCGTGGAGGAAAATAAGACGGTTCTGGAAACCATCCTTGCCTATATGAAAAAATATGGAGTTTCCGCCTACGACGAGACTTCCGGAAAGGGACTAATCCGCCATGTGCTGATAAGAAAGGGCTTTGCCAGCGGCCAGCTCATGGCCTGCGTCGTTATAAATGGGAACAAGCTGCCGGAGGAAAAGACGCTGGCGGAGGAGCTGTGGAAGATCCCCGGGATGACCAGCGTGTCCATAAATGTGAACACTGAGAGAACCAATGTGATTCTGGGCAAAAAGGTGCGGGTTCTGAAGGGCAAAGAGAAAATCGAGGATACCATCGGAGACGTGGTATTTCGGATATCCCCGCTGTCTTTCTATCAGGTGAATCCCATACAAACGAAGAAACTGTATGGACAGGCCTTAGAGTATGCGGGACTGACTGGGGAAGAAACAGTTTGGGATCTGTACTGCGGAATTGGTACTATCTCATTGTTCCTGGCAAAAAAAGCGAAGAAAGTGTATGGCGTGGAGATTGTGCCGGAGGCGATTGCTGATGCAAAAGAGAATGCTGCCAGAAATGGGATAACAAACGCGGAATTTTTCGTCGGAAAGGCGGAAGAGGTGCTTCCCAGGAAATATGAGGAGGAAGGGGTTTATGCGGATGTGATCGTGGTGGACCCGCCTCGGAAAGGGTGCGATGAGAAGTGCCTCGAAACTATGGTGCGGATGCGGCCGGAGAGAATTGTGTATGTGAGCTGCGATTCGGCTACGCTGGCAAGGGATTTGAAGTATTTGGGGGAGATGGGGTATGAGGTGAGGAAATGGAGAGGGTGTGATATGTTTCCGGGGACGGTGCATGTCGAGACGGTAGCACTTTTGTCCAAACTTGATGTCGATAAGCATATAAATATTGAAATTGAGCTGGATGAGCTTGATTTGACAAGTGCTGAAAGCAAGGCAACATATGCTCAAATCAAAGAATATGTTTGGAATAAATTTCAGTTAAAAGTTCCAACATTATATATTGCACAGATAAAAAGGAAATGTGGAATAGAATTACGAGAACATTACAACAAGTCTAAAAAGGAGAAACAAATTATTCCACAGTGTACACCTGAAAAAGAAGAAGCCATCATGGATGCTTTGAGACACTTCAAAATGATTGAATAGAAAGGGAAGATATTTTATGAGATGGATAATAAAAATAATCTTTTTCCCAATCAGCTTCCTGCTTAGTATTCTCACAGCCTTTCTGACATTCTTACTCGGAATAGGAACGGCACTGCTATATTTGCTGATGATGTTTTGCATATTTGGAGCAATAGCATCTTTCTTACAAAAAGAAGTTACCATCGGAATCGAAGCATTGATTATTGGATTTTTAGTTAGTCCATACGGCGTACCGATGATTGGAGCAACCGTTATAGCATTCTTTCAGGGAATCAATGAAGAGATAAAATCAATCTAAAAAATTTAATACAAATGGTAACCAAAGGCGATAGAGAAAAAAACTATCGTCTTTTTCTTTGCAAATTTTAAGAGAGGAGGTGAAGCGATGGACTTTGACTATTTCTATAACAGAGAAGCAGAGAGATTTAATTTTCTTAAAGTACCGGAGATATTAGTTGATGGAGAAGAATTTAAGGGTTTGTCAGCGGAAGCAATTATCCTTTATTCCATGCTTCTAAAACGAACGGGAATATCTTTTAAGAATAACTGGATAGACAAAGAAAATAGAGTATTTATCTATTTTACCGTTGAAGAAATTATGAGAAGAAGAAATATCTCAAAGCCGACAGCCATAAAAACATTGGATGAGTTAGACAGTAAAAAAGGAATCGGACTGATTGAAAGAGTAAGGCTTGGACTTGGAAAACCTAATATCATTTATGTGAAAGACTTTATGAGTGTATTTCAAGCAAAAGGAAATGACTTTCAGAAGTCAAAAAACTTTACTTCAGAAGTAAAAGATGTTGACCTCAGAAGTAAAGAAAATGAACTTCAGGAAGTTAAAAATGTTGACTCTAACTATATAGAGAATAATAAGAGTAAGTATAGTAAGAGAGAATATAGTTTTTGCGAAAACGGACTTGGAACATTTCAAAATGTATTTTTAACTGATGAAGATATTTCTGATTTACAAATCAGACTAAATGCACAGCTTGATAATTACATTGAACGCTTATCTGCATATATCAAGAGTACCGGAAAGATTTATAAAGACCATAAAGCGACGATCCTTTCTTGGTTTTATAAAGATCAGGGCAAAAGCAAGCAGCCGAAAACATCAAATGTCCCGACATGGGAAGAATATAACAAAGGAGAACATTTATGAAAAGAGAATTGGAAAAAATAATGATAGAGGATGTAGAATTTGCCTATGATTCTGAAAAAGAGTATATCAAAGACGGACACGCCTATTGTAAAGTCTGCCACGAAAGAAAAGACGGTGATGTAATGGAATTTTTCGGAAACAAAATGATATTAAGGGTAGCTTGTAAATGCGATAGAGAAATAGAGAAACAAAAGAAACAAAGAGAAAAACAGATGGAAATTGAAAGGTTAAAAAGAACCTGCTTCAATTCCATGAGGGAGTGGTTATATACCTTTGAAAATTATCAGGGAGAAGAAAACCAAAGCCTCATGATTGCAAAGAATTTTGTAGAAGATTATGAGAAAATGAAAAAAGAAAATATCGGACTTCTCTTTTATGGCTCTGTAGGAAGCGGAAAGACCTATCTTGCCTGCTCCATTGCAAATAGCCTTATTGAACAGTATCAAATAAGTGTTAAGATTAGAAATTTCGCACAGATTATCAATGAACTTCAAAAAAGCAGCTTTGACTTTGATAAAAACGCATATATTGAATCCCTTGTAAATACTTCCGTTCTTATCTTAGATGACTTGGGAATTGAAAGGGATACAAGCTATGCTAAAGAGCAGGTATATAACATTGTCAATAGCAGGTACCTAAAACAGAAACCAACAATTTTCACAACAAATCTTTCCTACGACACAATTCAAAACTGCAAGGACAGTGTTGAATATCAAAGAATCTATTCAAGAATTATTGAAATGTGTATTCCCGTTATGGTTGTAGGCGAGGATTTCAGAAAGTTTATTCAAAGAGATAAGCTCACTCGCAATAAAGATAGATTACTGAACGGAGGTGAAAGGACTTGATCAATGAAGAAATTGCAAGAAAAACGCTCAACATGGAAGTGAGAGCCGGCAAAGTAACAGGCAAGATACTTTTGGATTTGATAAGGAAGTTACTGAAAGAATCAGAAAAAATCGGTGGACTTGAAAAGCTCGTTGGGAGTAAAGGGAATGAAGTAAAACTAAAAGATATGGTTAAAAAGGGACAGCTTGAAGAGATACCAGTAGAAGAAACAGAATTGAAGGAACTGAAAAAAGAATTGAACAGATATGGAGTTAAGTTTTCGGTAATGAAAGATAAAGAATCAGGTAAATACTCAGTGTTCTTTCAAGCAAAAGATATGAAAGTGATGGACAAAGCATTTAAGCACGCCCTTTCAGAATCAGAAAAGAAAACGGAAAGGAAAGAATCTATTCATAAAAACATTGAGAAGTTTAAGGAGATGGCTAAAAATTCTGTTTCTAAAGATAAAATCAAGAACAAGCAAAAGGAGCAGAGCCTATGATAGAGAAAATACTAAAGGACATCAAAGGCTTGTTTAAGGTGCAGGATAAGGCAAAGTTTCTAAAGCAGAACATTCCCTATCTTGCATTTTTTTATGTTGGAAATATCTTCTCTCACCATGTACGAGCTTATACTGGTGGCGATGTAATAGACAAAATCTTTCAAGGGATATTAGAGCTTAACACCATGAGCTTTCTTCCAAGTATTCATCCTACGGATATTTTAATTGGTGCAGGAGTAGCCGCCTTAATTAAATTCATTGTCTACAGCAAAGGCAAAAATGCAAAAAAGTTCAGACAGGGAAAAGAGTATGGTTCAGCAAGATGGGGAACGAGAAAAGATATAGAACCGTATATGGATGAAAAGTTCCAAAACAATATCTTGCTTACACAAACAGAACGATTAACTATGAACGGCAGACCAGCTAATCCAAAGTATGCAAGAAATAAAAATGTTTTGGTTATAGGTGGTTCAGGCTCCGGAAAGACAAGATTTTATGTAAAACCGAACTTAATGCAAATGCACAGTAGCTATTGTGTAACCGATCCTAAAGGAACGATAGTGATTGAGTGCGGTAAGATGCTTGAAGATAATGGATATGAGATTAAAATTCTAAATACCATAAACTTCAAAAAGTCTATGAAGTACAATCCCTTTGCCTATATCCGTTCTGAGAAAGACATTCTGAAATTGGTGCAGACAATCATAGCGAATACGAAAGGAGAGGGCGAAAAAGCAGGTGAAGATTTTTGGGTCAAAGCTGAAAAGCTCTACTATACAGCCCTTATCGGCTACATCTGGTATGAGGCTCCAAGAGAAGAAAAGAACTTTGCAACACTACTTGATATGATAGACGCTTCAGAGGTAAGAGAAGATGATGAAACCTACATGAATCCGATTGATAGACTCTTTGAAGCATTGGAAAAGAAAGAACCGACACACTTTGCGGTGAAGCAATATAAAAAGTACAAATTGGCTGCTGGGAAAACTGCCAAGTCTATTCTAATATCTTGTGGAGCAAGACTTGCCCCTTTTGACATAAGAGAGCTTAGAGAACTAATGAGTGAAGATGAACTTGAGCTTGATACACTGGGAGATAGAAAGACAGCACTCTTTGTCATTATCTCCGATACAGATGATACTTTTAACTTTGTTGTATCTATTATGTATTCTCAGCTATTTAACTTACTATGTGATAAGGCAGATGATGTGTATGGAGGAAGATTACCTGTTCATGTAAGATGCCTACTTGATGAGTTTGCAAACATCGGCTTAATTCCAAAGTTTGAAAAGCTAATAGCGACAATCCGTTCCAGAGAAATATCAGCGAGTATAATTCTTCAAGCACAATCTCAGCTAAAGGCAATCTATAAAGATAATGCTGACACAATTGTGGGCAACTGTGATAGTACCTTGTTTCTTGGTGGCAAGGAAAAGACCACATTAAAGGAACTTTCCGAAACACTGGGAAAAGAAACGATAGATTTATATAACACATCGGAAACAAGGAGCAATCAAAAGAGTTTTGGACTTAATTATCAAAAGACAGGTAAGGAGCTTATGAGCCAAGATGAAATTACAGTCATGGATGGCGGTAAATGTATTTTTCAGCTTCGTGGTGTCAGACCTTTTCTATCAGATAAATTCGATATTACAAAACACAAGAACTATAAGCTACTTGAGGATTATGATAAGAAAAACTTGTTTGACATAGAAAGCTATATGAAGCGAAAAGGGAAAGCAAAGCTGAATAGGGAAACAGTTATTACAAGAGTGCAGTAAGTCTAAAGAACATAGATTTGCTGCTTTTTTATTACTCAAAGTCAGGAGGTAAGATGATAAGAATACGAAGTCCCACTAAGAAAAAAGTAAATAGGATGACCATCAGCGATTGGAAAAGAAAAAATTCCGGTCGCTTTTTTATTGAAAGAAAAGGAGAAATTTTTAATGAAGCAAGAAATGATTAACATCAATGCCAATTTATTGGCAGAGCCCACTTTTTCAAGTTTTGACAAAGAGGGAGAAACTGTTGAGGTTGCAAACTTCACGCTTGTAAAAAAGTACGGGAAAGGCAAGGAGTATATCAACTGTGCAGCCTATGGAGAAAAATCGGAGAAAGCAAAGGACTTTGAAAAAGGCGATTTGATTCATATCTTTGGTTACTTTAAGAAGCGTGAAAAAGAGGGAAAGACTTACAAAAACTTTGTAGTGAAGTCATATAACAAGATTGCAAAGAAAGAAGAAAGCGAGGAGGAATAAATTATGGAATTTTTTACACAGGCAGTTAATGTATTAAAGATTTTGGTAATGGCAGTAGGTGCAGGACTTGGAGCATGGGGTGTTATCAACCTGATGGAAGGATATGGCAATGACAATCCGGGTGCAAAATCTCAAGGTATTAAGCAGCTGATGGCAGGAGGCGGTATTGTCCTAATCGGACTTAAGCTGATTCCACTTCTTGCCAATGTACTCAAGTAAGAAGAAAAGGAGAGCTTAGATGTTTGGAATATTCGACAAGATAGAAGAATTTTTTAAGGAACTTCTACTGGGCGGTATCCAAGCAAACTTAGAGTCCATGTTTCTTGACATCAACGATAAAGTTGGTGCAGTTGCAACAGATGTAGGAAAAACTCCCATGGGGTGGAACGGAGATGTATTTGCCTTTATCAAAAGCATTAACGATTCCGTCATTATTCCCATAGCGGGACTAATCATCACAGCAGTCCTTTGTATCGAACTTATCAATATGGTAATGCAGAAAAACAATATGCACGATACAGATACCTTTGAATTTTTTAAGTACATCATCAAGATGTGGATTGCTGTATGGTTAGTATCTCATGCTTTTGAGTTTTCAATGGCAGTCTTTGATGTGGCACAACATATGGTAAATAAGGCGGCAGGGGTGATAAATACCTCTGCCACCGTTTCCGGAGATCAGATAGTGGCAATGATAGATACCTTAAAAGAAAAGGGGCTTGGAGAGCTTGTCATGATTCTCTTTGAAACCTCACTCATAAAGGTTGCCATAGAGGTAATTTCCATTGTAATCATGCTTGTGGTTTACGGAAGAATGTTTGAGATTTATGTTTACTCATCGGTTTCAGCCATTCCATTTGCCACAATGGGAAACAAAGAGTGGGGACAAATTGGAACAAACTATATCAAAGGACTATTTGCACTTGGGCTACAAGGACTCTTTTTAATGGTTTGTCTTGGAATATACGCAGTATTAGTTAAGACAATACAGATAACAGATATACACACAAGTACCATGACGATACTTGGATATGCGGTTTTGCTGGGACTAATGATGCTAAAGAGCGGAACTCTGGCCAAAAGCGTATTAAATGCACACTAACAGAAAGGAAGGATAGGATGATCAAAAGAAAAACAGTATTTACAGCAGTAGTAATCGGAGCAGGTGTTATAGCGGTGATTGATAGAATCAAACTTTTTAGCAAGATCAATGACTTGGAAGAAAGAACAAAAGACATCGGTCGCTGCCATAATGATTTTTGTATTTTGCAGGAAAGATATAACAGAAGTACAAATGAACAGATTGCAAGTATTCAGGAAGAAATCGGCTCCGTATATGAGCATATAGAGGAGCTTTCAAAGGAAAAAGAAGATGGGAGGTAAGTTATGGCGTATGTACCAATCCCAAAAGACTTAAAGAAGGTAAAAACAAAGGTAGCTTTTAACTTAACCAAAAGGCAGATGATAGGTTTCACACTCGCAGGACTGGTAGGACTACCAGTCTATTTATTTATGCGAAAGATCGTTCCAAATGATATTGCCGTCATATTTCTCATTGTGTCCACACTCCCTATATTTTTCATCACTCTTTTTGAAAAGGACGGACTGACATTTGAGAAATATTTTAAATATATTTACCTTCATAAGTTTTATCAGCCACAAAAAAGGGTGAGAAAGGAGGTTTACCTTGAAAGACAAAAGAAAGATTCAGCAGGTAAAGTTAGAACAAAACAAAAAAATGTTAAGAAGTCAAAGACAGGACTTAAAGCAAAATAAGGGAAAATCTAAAAAAGATAAAGGCGGGCTACTTGACCTTATTTTTAGAAAAGAACTAAAAAGATATACTGTCGAGGATACCATTCCCTATCTTAGACTCTTAAAAAGCGGTATATGCCAGCTTGACGAAAAGCACTTTAGTAAAAGCATAGCCTTTCAGGATATTAACTACCAACTTGCCTTAGATGAAGATCGAGACTTGATTTTTAATCAGTTTGCAAATTTTCTAAACTCCTTTGATCCAAGTATCAGTATTGAGTTTTCATATATCAATCAACTTGGACGAAACGAAGAAATGAAGTCAGCAATTCAGATACCGGATAAAAAGGACGGTTTTGACGATATACGTCTTGAGTTTAGAGAGATGCTTAAAAGCCAGATTGTAAAGGGAAATAATGGACTGAAAAAATCAAAGTATGTAACCTTTACAGTAGAAGCGGATAATTTAGAGCAGGCAACATCAAAACTGGAAAGACTGGAGATAGATATATTATCTAATCTAAAGAGTATGGGAGTTCGTGCGGAAAGTTTAAGTGGGGAAGAAAGACTCAAGATTCTTCACGATATATTAAATCCCAATAAGACCTTTGAGTTTTCATATAAAAATCTGAGGAAAAGGGAAAGCACTAAAACATACATTGTACCTGATGAATTTAACTTCACGCCTTCAAGGTACTTTAAGTTTGGAAAATTTATCGGGGCAGTAAGTCATTTTCAAATTCTTGCAAGTGAGCTTTCAGACCGTATGCTTGCCGAGTTTTTGGATATTGATGATAACATCAATATTTCATTTCATATTAAGGCAATCGACCAATCGGAGGCTATTAAAATGGTAAAGAGAAAAAATACCGATATTGACAAGATGAAAATTGAGGAAAATAAGAAAGCGGTAAGAAGCGGTTATGATATGGACATTCTTCCATCGGACTTAATCACCTATGGAGAAGATGTAAAAAGCCTCCTAAAGGACTTGCAGACAAGAGATGAACGAATGTTTGTGGTGAGTATCGTCTTTATGAACTTTGCAAAAACGGTGCAAAAGCTTGATAACACCATTTCTCAAATAAGCTCTATTGCCAATAAGCACAATTGTAAAATAAAAAGACTTGACCATACGCAGGAGCAAGGTTTAGTGAGTGTGTTGCCTCTTGGTGTAAATAAGATTGAAATAGACAGAGGACTGACGAGTTCATCTACGGCGGTCTTTATGCCCTTTACTACAGAGGAGCTTTTCATCAATTCAAGTAACAGTCTTTACTACGGGCTAAATGCCTTAAGCCATAACCTGATTATGGCAGACAGAAAGAAGCTCAAGAACCCGAATGGTCTAATTCTTGGAACTCCGGGTAGCGGAAAGTCATTTTCTGCAAAGCGTGAAATGGCAAATGCGATTCTTGTAACAGATGATGATGTGATTATCTGCGATCCGGAGGGCGAGTACGGAAACCTTGTAAGGCAGTTTAATGGTGAAGTAATCAAGGTCAGCAGTAAGTCCAAAGATTACCTGAATCCCCTTGATATAAATATGAACTATGGCGATGGGGATGCGCCACTGAAAGACAAAGCAAACTTCATTATGAGTATGCTGGAGCTTGTAGTAGGCGGTAGTGGTCTTACGGCAGAAGAAAAGTCCGTTATAGACAGGTGCTTACCTAAGATTTACGAAAAGTATTTTGAAAATCCAGAACCTTGTAATATGCCTATACTGCAAGACCTATACGATATGTTAAAAGGACAGGAAGAAAAGGTCGGTAAAAAGCTGGCAACGGAGATGGAAATCTATGTATCAGGTTCCCTTAATGTTTTTAATCACAGGTCAAATGTGGACTTAAATAAGAAACTCCTGTGCTTTGATATTAAAGAGCTTGGAAGTCAGCTAAAGAAAATAGGAATGCTTGTTATACAGGATCAGGTGTGGAATAAAGTATCTCAAAATAGAGGAAGCAAGGCTACAAGGTACTATATAGATGAGTTTCACTTGCTATTAAAAGATGAGCAGACAGCATCTTATTCTGTGGAAATATGGAAGCGTTTTAGAAAATGGGGAGGTATTCCAACAGGTATTACGCAAAATGTCAAAGACCTACTTATGAGTAAGGAAATTGAAAATATCTTTGATAATACCGACTTTGTCTTAATGCTAAATCAAGCGTCAGGAGACAGAGAAATTTTAGCAAGAAAACTTAAAATCTCACTTCCTCAGCTTAGATATGTTACCAACTCAAATGAGGGCGAGGGACTACTGTTCTTTGGAAATACCATTGTTCCTTTCCTTGATAAGTTCCCGAAAGATACAATTCTCTATCAGAAGATGACTACCAAGCCTGAAGAAGTGAGGTAGCCTATGGGAAAAAAGCTGAAAAAGGATTTTAGGGAAAGGCATAAGGCAAGTCTTGAAAGAGAAATGATCCATAGTGAAACATTCACTACATCTGAAGAAAGTAAGCTAAAGCATAACGATGATTACAGAGGAAAAATCGTCCATGACAAAGACAGATTTCAGGACAAGGTTCATAAGAAAATAAACAAGGTAAGTTCTGATAATGAAAAGGCTTATGGAACATCCAAGAGAAATGTAAGATATAGAGCTTCTGATAAGGATAGTGTAGCTGCTGTAAGTAAAACAGGAAGATCTGATTATATTACGGAGGTAAAGGATGGAAAAATCTATGATCCTTTAGGAAAAGACCTTGATAATGACGGGATTATAGACAGATACGACAATGACTTTAGGGACAGCGACTACTTTGAATCGACCTATGATGTGGATGATAATCTCAATAAAAAAGATGAGTTTTTTGGAAGTCCCTCTATAACTCATGAGGCTAAAAAGAGAAAGTATAAGAGGAAAAACTACACCGAAAGCCTTTATACAAGAAAAAAAGAAGATGTGTCAAAGGAAAATAAATCTGAAGGTAAAAAGATTGGAAAAGATGCTGCAAGCGAAAAAGTTCATAGTAGCCTTTCTAAAGAGCAGAGGAAAAAGCTAAAGAAAGATATGGTAAAGGTATCTGCCCTTTCAGGACTTGCCAAAGGAAGTGAAACCGTAAGGGATTATCTTTCTCATGGAAGTGATGAAAATAAAGGGGTGGAAGCAGGAGAAAAGACAGCGGACGCAAGCTCGAAACTCATTCATGGCATAAAGAAATATTCTGATAAGAAAAAGGCGAAGAAAGGATACGATCTTACAAATAAGGATTATAAAATCAGGAAGCGAAAATCGAAGCTTGAATTTCGTGATGCCAAAGAGAACCTGAAAAAGATGAATGAATATAAAAGAGCAAATGCCTATAAAAGATTTCAAAAGAAAAATCAGGTAAAGGCAGCCATTCGTCGTGAGAATAAGTCAAGACTCAGAGATCGGATTAAAGAAAACCTCATTGGCTCGTTGAAAGGCTCAAAGAGATTTATAGTAAGAAAAGCAAAGGGACTTATGATTATTTTCATAGGTCTTATTATTTTGGGAACTTTCTTTATCAACTTTGCAGGAACAGGTATGACAGGCTTTATGAACTCTACAAGTTCTGTTCTTACAACAAGCTACTTATCAAAGCCTAATGTCCTAAGTGAAATCAATGAGAATTTTTCTGGGATGGAAAAGGAGCTTCAAAGCGAGGTTGACAATGTCGAAGAAAATTATCCCGGATATGACGAGTACATCCTAAATAATACAGAGTACATCGGTCATAATGTCCATGAGCTTTTATCCTACATTACATCAAGGTGCGGAGAAGTAAAGAATGTATCAGAAGTAAGTTCCGTATTAAATGAGCTTTTTAAGTCCATGTATGACCTTGAGTATAAGGAAGAAGTGGAAATCAGATATAGGACAGTTACAGAAACTTATACCGATGAAGATGGAAATGAATATACCGAAAGCCATGAAGAACCTTACGAGTACAAGAAACTGATTGTAACGCTTCATAAAAAAGAGATGGATAGCATTATCAGAAAGGTTTTTGCAAACTATCCTGACAATCTGAAACACTATGAAGCCCTATTCCTTGCTCAAGGCAATATGGGAGAAGCATTTGGTAATAGCGACCTTATTGCTTCCAATGGAGGTATCGGAGGCGGGAAAGAGTATGAGGCTTCTACGGAAGTTCAAAAGAAGATTGTAAATGCTGCATACATTACGCCATCTCCGGGTGCAGGCTGGTGTGCTATGTGGGTGTCGCAGGTCTATCAAAATGCAGGACTTGGATATATTGGCGGAAATGCCTGTGATATGTATCGAAACTACACCTTTACATCGGACAAATCAAAACTCAAGGTGGGAATGCTTGTTGCGGTTGAAAGTAGTAGCAGCGGAAGTACAGCAGGACTCACCTATGGTCATGTAGGCATTTATATAGGCGATGGCAAGGTAATAGATAATATCGGGCGAATCAGAGTAACTACCTTAGATGATTGGATAGCATCTTTTTGTCAGCATCATCCAGTAGGTTTCGGCTTTCCGCCAAATGTAAACAGATAAGGAGGACACAATTTGAAAAAAGAACTTACAGCAGTAAAAAACAGAATAAAGAAATTAAAAGATAAAAAGGCTCTGATTAATGAAGAATTGGAGCCTTTGTTCATTCGTGAGGAAGAACTCGAAAACGAAGAAATTATTGCCATTTGCAGAAAGAACAATATTACAATTTCTGATCTGATGGCAAAAGTAAACAGAGAAAAAGTAGAAGTGAAAAAGGAGAAAACAAATGAAAACCAGTTTGAAAAAGAATAAGAAATTTTGGGCGGCAGCACTTGCATTGCTTGTAAGTATAAGCTGCATTTTAGGTATTTGGACGGTTGTTTACGCACAGGAGCAAAGAACAGCGGATATTCCTACAAATGATAAGGCTGTCCAAACAGAAGTGGAGGTGAATGTTAAATATATCTTTGAAGATGAAAAGGTCTTTAAAGAAGAAAAGATTAAGGCTGAAAAGGGACAGCTTCTTGATAGCGGAGACCTCCCAATGCTACCTAATGGTATGAAATTTATTGATGAATTTCTATTTTATGAAGTTAAAGGTGATGGGAAAGATGAAATTATCCGTAAAGTAGCAAAGATTGAGATTAAGGATAAAGAAACGCAGACAGAGGAAGAAAAACCAAAGCAAGAGGAAAGCACGCAGACAGAAACTCCAAAGGCAGAAGATAAAGGAACTCAAACAGAGCTTAGCAAAGATGACATTTCCAAAATGGAAAAGGAATCTAAGGAACTTCAGGAAAAACTTGATAAGCTAAATCAGGAAATTAAGGACAAGGATAAATTAAGCGATAAGCAAAAGGAGAAAATCAAAGACCTTGAAGCTGAAATTGAAAGCCTAAAAGAGAAAATGAAAAAAGAGAAGGAAAATAAAGACTTATCGGCAGATATGAAAAAGGAGATGGATAAACTAAATGAAAAGATTAAGGAGCTTGAGAAAAAGGCTGCTGAAACAAATAAAGCTCCTGTAACATCAAACCCTATTACACCGATCAGTCCCATTTCCGGAAGTAAGACAAGCTCAGGTGTTTCAAATCAAACACCTGTAAATAATATAGGCAAAGGCTCATCTCCACAGGATAGTACAGAAAAGATTACAAAGGACATAAATATTGGTAAGACCGATGAAAAAGAAAAGGAAATTCGTTATCCCAACAAGCTGACACCGAAACAGCCCGCTAATAATGGTAGTCAGGATTCTTCATTAGATGGTTCAAGTAAGACAGTAAATACCAATAAAGGAGTTGCTTCTGCTCCATCAAAGGCAAGAGGAACCGTTACGGAAAATAAGGACAATGCGAATAAGGACTATCCTATTCATCATGGGGATAGCGGCGATAATAAAGAAACGGATCTGTATTCAGCGGATGCAAGACAGTTTATTACCTTTCAAACGAAAAACGGTAAGACCTTCCATCTCATCATCAACCACGATGAGACACAAGAAAATGTAATGCTTTTAACGGAAGTATCTGAAGATGATCTTCTAAATATGGTTGAAAAGAAAGAGGCTCCGAAGCAGGAGATTAGCAAAGAGGAGCCAACTAAGGAAGAAGTAAAGCCTGAGAAAAAAGAAGAAAAGAGTAATTTAGGAACATACATTATTCTGCTTCTTGTTATAGGCGGAGCATTAGGAGCAGGTTATTACTTTAAGGTCATAAAAAAGAAAGAGGATAAGGAGCTTGAATCATTAGAGGAAGAAGATGATGATTTCTTTTCGGAAGCAGAAAGTGAGGAAGAAATAGGAGAAGCAGAAGAAACAGAAGTTTATGATGAAGAATAAATGCATCTTAAAATATATTGTTATGGGTGCAAACGCAGGGCGAGAGAGTAAAATCTTTAGCCCTTTTACAATGAAAGCAGGAGGAAAAATATACATGGAACATATACTTGTGATAGCAGAAAAACCGAGTGTAGCTATATCAATTGCAAAGGTAATAGGAGCTACAAAAAAGAAAGATGGATACTATGAGGGAAATGGATATAAGGTATCTTGGTGCGTAGGCCATCTAATTCAGATGGCAAATCCGGACGCTTATGATGAAAAATACGCTAAGTGGAATATATCGGATTTACCGATTATTCCGAAGCAGTACAAATTTGAAGTGGCAAAGGCTACAAAAAAGCAGTTCAATATCCTTAAAAAACTGATGAATGATAAGGAGATTGATACAGTTATCAATGCGTGCGATGCGGGAAGAGAAGGAGAAAGTATTTTTCGACTGGTATATAACGAAGCTAAATGCAAAAAGAAAATGCAGCGTCTTTGGATTTCGTCAATGGAAGATAGTGCTATCAAAGAGGGATTTTCCAATCTAAAGAATGGTGAAGATTACGATAAGCTCTTTGAATCGGCACAGGCAAGAGCTATTGCAGACTGGCTTGTCGGAATGAATATCAGTAGGCTCTATTCTTGCCTGTATAAGCAAAATTACAGTGTCGGGAGAGTGCAAACCCCAACACTTTACATGATTGTAAAAAGAGATGAAGAAATAAGTAATTTTAAGAAAGAAAAATACTACACCGTAGAGCTTTCTATGAACGGATTTACATTATCGACAGACAAAATTGGTGATGAAATAACCGCAGAGCAGCTTATTAATTTAATAGGCGATAATATTGAAATAACTGATGTCATTCAAAAAGAAAAGATTACAAAGCCGGATTTACCCTTTGATCTAACAACACTTCAAAGAGAGTGTAATAAATATTTTGGATATTCAGCAAAGCAGACGCTTGATTATGCTCAAAACCTATATGAAAAGAAACTAATTACCTATCCAAGAACAGACAGCAGATGCTTAACGGAAGATATGATTGTAAGTACGGTCAATAACATTTTAGGAAAAAATGATTTTGATACAGAGCGTATCAAGACGGTATTTAACTCAAAAAATGTTACGGATCATCACGCTATTATTCCGACAGTAAGCTCGTTAAGTGAAGATTTATCGAGTATCCCTGATAGTGAAGCGAAGGTATATAGGCTTATTTCTAATAAGCTTCACGCAAGTGTAGGCTATCCATTAGTGGAAAACACAACGAAGATTGTAGCTGAATTTGACGGGTTTGAATTTACAAGTTCAGGAAGGGTAATTAGAGACGAGGGCTTTAGCAAATACCTTAAAGAATACAAGTCCAAGAATAATGAGTTCATAGAGCTTCCTGATGTAAGTATTGGTGATGTTTTAAGCATTGAAAATAAAGAGATTAAAGAAAAATTTACTCAACCACCGAAACACTTTACTGAAGATACGCTTCTAAAGTCTATGGAGATTGCAGGAAATGAAGCCTTAGAAAAAGGTGTAGAAGTGGAAAGAAAGGGACTTGGAACACCTGCAACAAGGGCAGGAATTATTGAAAACTTAATCTATAAGGGTTTTGTCGAAAGAGATAAGAAAAATTTGATTGCCACGCATAAGGGGATCAGCCTTGTAACAATAGTATCCGATACCTTTAAGTCAGCGGAAACAACTGCAAAGTGGGAAATGGAATTAGCGGATATTGCCAAAGGGAAATCTTCAAAGGAAGAATTTTTAGAAGCGATTGAAAATGAAATAAAAGAGGTTGTTCTGACATATAGTAAGTAAGAGATAACTAATTCAGAGTGGAAAAAATACTCCAAAAGTGCTATAATTTTGTAGGAAAAGTAGGGCGAAAGGAAGTAAATATGGAAGATATATTTATGGATACTGCAAAAGTTATGGCAAAAGGACAGGTTACTATTCCGAAAAGGATAAGGGAACTTTTAAATTTAGAAAATGGAGATTATGTTACTTTTGTAGTTAATAAAGATAAAGTGCAAATTCAAAATTCTAAGGCTTTTATTGAAGAAAACATTAAAAAATAACAGCACGTTTTTAGAGGTAGGTGAAACAATGAATAAGGATAAGATGGTATTGCAGAATACAGATATTGGAAAAGATAATCATCAGTTTGATGATATTGTTAAGATTGTCGAAAGTGCAAAGGATCGTGCTTATAGAAAAGTCAATGAAGAATTGATTTTGATGTATCAGAAAGTGGGAAAGTATATAAGTGAGAAAAGTAAAGAAGCAGGTTATGGGTCAAATTTTGTGGATTTTTTCTCTGAAAATTATCCTGATTTAAAAGGATTTACCCGTAGGGGGCTTTATAGAATGAGGCAATTCTATGAGCTGTATAAGGATGATGAAAAAGTGTCAACGTTGTTGACACAATTGAGCTGGTCTAATCATTTGAAAATAATGTCAGGATCTAAAAGTAAAGAAGAAAGAGAATTCTACATTAACTTAGCAATTAAGGAGAATCTAACTCACCGAGAGTTGGTAAGGCAGATGGACAGTGGCTATTATGAACGTTATATGCTTTCAAATAGTAACGATTTGCCTGCTATACAAAGGGCAAAACAAGAGACGCATAATTTGTTTATGGACAGTTATGTTTTAGAATTTCTTGATGCTCCCAAGATTGGAAATGAAAGAGAATTTCAGAAGTCAATTCTCCAGAATCTGAAGAACTTTATTTTAGAGATTGGGAAAGATTTTTCCTTTATAGGTAATGAGTATAGGGTACAGGTTGGCAATCATGATTACTATGTAGATTTGTTGTTCTATCATAGGGGACTATCTTGTTTAGTTGCATTTGAATTAAAAATTGGAGAGTTTAAGCCGGAATATATCGGAAAAATGAACCTGTATTTAGAAGCACTGGATAGAGAAGTAAAGAAACAAACTGAAAATCCAAGCGTAGGAGTAATCCTTTGTGCTTCAAAAGATGATGAGGTAGTAGAATTTGCATTAAGTAGAAGTCTTTCGCCTACAATGGTATCGGAGTATACATTAAAACTGATAGATAAGAATTTGTTGCAACGAAAATTAAAAGAATATGTAGATATTGCGGAAGAAACAAACGAATAAAATTTAATAAATATAATGCGTAAAAGGTGATTAGAGTAAAATCTAACCGCCTTTTTTTGTTTGGAAAAACGAAGGAGGTAAAAATGCGAATAAATGATTTTCATAACATTTTGGAGCTTATAAAACAAGATGTGCTTCATAGTGAAGCAGAGTATCTGAAGCTCTTAAAGGTTGTCGGAAACAATCAAAGATATGACTTTAGAAGTCAATTAAGTATCTATGATAAAAATCCTGAAGCAATAGCTTGTGCCAAGTTTGACTACTGGAGGGAACGTTTTAATCGAACAGTAATGCGAGGACAGAAAGGGATCCCCATTTTAGAGGACTATGGCACATTCAAAAAAGTGGACTATATTTTTGATATAGGTCAGACAGTTTCAAGAAACAGAGATGTCAACGAAGTAAATCTTTGGAAGTTTGACAAAGAAAATCATCAAGATGTGTTAAAGGAAATGATTAAAAGCGAGGGCTATGAGGAAAGTAAAAGCACACTTGAAAACATCTTTTCTTTAAGCAGACTCTACGGTGATGAAAAAATAGATACCTTAATGAATGAACTTAGAGTAGCGGATGAGGATAGAATATCCTTTACCAAGTTTGTAAGGGACTCGGTAAGCTATGCGGTAGCGTCAAGATTTAAGTTAGATTATTCGATAGATTACGAGCTTTTAAGAGAGAATTTTCAAAGACTTGACAGCATATCTCTAATGAGTCTTGGTGAAACCGTATCGGATATTAGCGGAAAGATTATTGATGCGACCATTCAAAAAAGCAAAGAACTTGAGCTTCAAAAAGAAGTTTTAAGAGGAAAAGAAGCGGGATATAATAAGATTAAAGAAGAATTAGAGGAGGTAGAAGAATATGTACTTCGACGAGATGATCAGGGAAGAAATGAAAACGAGCGAGTTCTCCGAAATGGAGAGTACAGACGAGATAATAGAGAAAATCAAGGAGAATACGCTAAACAGCTTGGAGGAAGAGACGGACTTCATAAGGAAGTATCCAAATCCGACCTACGCAGTGATGAGGCTGGAGTTTCTTTCACAGAGCGAGGAGCAGAGCCACTTCGAGATGTTAGTAGATCTATACAAGGAGAAGAAGTTGACAGGACACCTGATGGACATTCAGAAACAGGCGTTAGAATTTATGAGAACAGAGAAACCGAAACTGATGGCAGCTTGGAAGATAGAGGACGAGAACAATCCGCAGTATGGGGCGATGATTTCAGCTCTCAAAGAAATGACCATCAAGGAAGTAGTGGAAATCTAAAAGAAAATACTGAGGCAGAGATAAGAGAAGCTGAAAAGGCTTCTTTTTCTTTACCAGAAAATTCCTATGGACAGATACGCCTTACGATTCCGCTAACTGAGAATGATATAGATACCGTCCTTATTAACGGAGGAAATCACGATGGCGGCAGACTTCCTGTTATTGCTGAGTTTTCCAAAGAAAAAACAGTAGAAGAATTGGGAGAATACCTCAAAGATACCTTTAAAGGCGGAAACGGGTTTTACATTGATGAAAGAGAAGTATCTTCCTGGTATTCGGATGAAGGCATTCATTTAGCTTACGGAACTTCTGCAAAAGAAGATGATACGCAGGTCTTAAACTGGAATGATGCTGCAAAGAGGATAAATGAACTTCTTAATAGTGGGGAATTTGCTACAAATGCAGAGCTTTTAGAAGCTCTTGATTATGAAAGAGATCGGATTTCAGAATCTCTATGGTATCTATCTCATGATTTAAGTGAAGAAGGAAAAGAGCAAGGATATTTTGAACTTTTTGAAAGAGGTGGGGGCTTTCCGGAAGAAACAAAAAGATTATCTGAAGCATTAAAAAATCCTGAGTATCTGAAAGAAACAATCAGAGAATATGACAGATTTTTAGAAGGATACAAAGAAAATAGGAATGTACTAAGGTTTCACTATCACAAGGTAGATAGCCTTTATCAGAGATTACAGGAACTTGAGCTGCTACGAAAGGAATATAGCACCAATTTGACAGAACTTCCGAAGGTAAAGTCCTTTATTACAGAAGATGAAGTCCTTGAAAGCCTTTCAAGAGGAAGTGGCGTTGATAGAGGAAAAGAACGAATCACCAAGTTTTTTAAAGAAAATCATACGCTTCAGGAAAAAGCGAATTTTTTAAAAGACGAATATGGAATTGGAGGACATTCCCATGCTGTTTCCGGAGCAATGGGAAGTGATGAATGGCACGATGCTAAGGGACTTAAATTACAGAAACATGATTGTAATGATGTGTTTCTTACTTGGACAAGTGTTGCAAAGCATATCGACGAGCTGTTTTCTAAAAATTTTTATCTTGAAGACAAGGGAACAGAAAACAAGTCAGAGATTGAAGAACCACAATATTATTCCAAAGATGATCCTGAAAACTTAATGACCGATGAAATGCTTGAAAGAGTGCCGGAGCTTTACGCACAGGAGGATGTAGCATTAGCGGATAAAGAGGTTCATGCTGCATATATCATTCCTTTCCGTTCAAATTGGACTTGGTATATGACGGAATATGACAGGGAAAGCGGTGATGCCTTTGGACTTGTTCTTGGGATTGAGCCTGAATGGGGATATTTTAATCTTGAGAAGCTGAAGGAACTAAACGCACAAAGGCTTATTTTAGAGGATTTCCCAAAGACCTTTAGAGAGCTTAAAGACAGTGAACTTAAAAAACAGATGGATCAGCAGGAGCTTCAGTCTGTCTTTAACGGAGAACTTAGCTTTGAAAATAAAGCAGAGCTTGAAGCACCTGAAGAAACAGAAGAAGTTAAACGGGTTGACACAGTTCAAGCTACCTTATTTGATTACCTAAAGGATAGAGAAGAAGTTGAGCTGAATGAAAAAGAGGAAAGCCCTTTAGATGATTTGGCAGTTAAAGCAGGTGATACAGTCTATTTTCATCATGAAGAATACAAAGTCAGAGAAATTTCTAAAAATGAAATCACAGGAAGAAATGACTTATGGCTTGATCCGGTAAGAAGTGGTAATCATCAAATACCGATTGTAACATTTGATGATAATGAGGACTTATTAGAGCAGGTAAGCCTTGAAAGACCAAACTTTATCGTTGGAGATGAAGTCAGATACAAGGATAAAGACTATACCATCACACGCTTTGATGATATGGGAAATAACCTAAAGACGGTAACAGTTAAAGATAATACTGAATATCTTGGCGGTATGATAACAGGCTCCGATGTCATTCCTTATCGTCTGGAAAGCGACCTTGAGAGGATATTTGAAAATCTGACATATAAACATCCAGAGCAGACTACTGAAGAAGTAGAAATAAAGAAAGCAGAAGCTCATAACTTCAAAATTACGGAAGAAACGCTCCCTAACAAACTATCACCAAGTGAAAGGTTAAACAATAACCTTGAAGCAATCTCGATGTTAAATCGAATTGAAAGAGGTGAGAGAGATTTAGATATTACCGCTCAGGAAGTTTTAGCAAGGTATGTTGGCTGGGGAGGACTTGCTGATGTATTCGATGAAGAAAAAGGCGGACAGTGGAAAGAAGTGAGGAGCTTTCTAAAAGAGAACTTATCTCAGGCAGAATATGAAGCTTCAAGAGAATCTACTTTAACGAGCTTTTACACACCGAAAACAGTGATTGACGGAGTGTATAAGACGCTTTCGGATATGGGATTTAAACAGGGAAACATTTTAGAGCCAAGTATGGGAATAGGGAACTTTATAGGCAATATCCCTGATGAAATGAATAAGTCTAAGTTTTATGGTGTAGAGCTTGACTCTGTAAGCGGTCGAATTGGAAAACTCTTATACCCTGAAAGTGATATACAGATTAAGGGGCTTGAAGAAACTTCCTTCTCAAATAACTTCTTTGATGCGATTATCGGCAATGTACCCTTTGGAGAATATAAGGTAAATGACAGGGAGTATAACAAAAATAACTTCCTTATCCATGATTATTTCTTTGCCAAGTCCATTGATAAAGTAAGAAACGGCGGTATTATTGCCTTTATTACATCAAGCGGAACGATGGATAAAAAGGACGAAAGTGTAAGACGCTACCTTGCTGCAAGAGCAGAGTTTTTAGGAGCGATAAGACTTCCGAACGATACTTTTAAGGGTGTTGCCGGCACAGAGGTAACAAGTGATATTATCTTCTTAAAGAAAAGGGACAGTATCAGAGAAAGAGATGAGGACTGGATCCACCTTGCTGAAGATGAAAAGGGATTCATTTACAACAAATATTTTGTAGATCATCCTGAACAGGTACTTGGCACAATGCGTGAAGTATCCGGGAGATTTGGAAATACAATAGCTTGCCTGCCAAAAGAAAACACAGACTTAAAGGAGCTACTGACAAAAGCAAGCGAAGAAATCGCTAAAAATGCTAATTATGAAGAAATAGAGCTACTTGATGATGAAATCAGCACAATACCCGCAACGGACGATGTCAAGAATTTCTCCTACACCATTATTGATGATGATGTTTATTACAGAGAAAACTCCCTGTTTGTAAAGAAAGAAGTAACGGATAAAAACAAGGAAAAGATTAAGGACTATCTTGAGTTAAATGCTGCCTTAAAGGACGTTATTTACAAACAGAAAGAAGATTTTTCAGATGATGAAGTAAAGAAAGCTCAGGAAAAACTAAATGAAATTTATGACAGCTTTTCTAAGAAGCATGGATATGTCAATAACCTTTCTAATACCAGAGCCTTAAAAGAGGATAGTAACTTCCCGCTTGTTTCTTCCATTGAAATCCTTGACGAAGAAGAAAACTTTAAGGCAAAGGGAGATATTTTTTCCAAGCGAACAATCACAAAGGCGAAGGTTATCGACCATGTAGACACTTCCCTTGAAGCTCTTGTATTATCGGTGTCTGAAAAAGGATATGTGGATTTTGAGTATATGGGAAGCCTTACAGATAAAGACAGACCGACTTTGATAGAAGAACTTAGAGGGGAAATCTATCTAAACATCAGAGAAGAACAAAACTTTTATAGACCATTATCTTTTAACTTTGAAGATGGAGATCTACCTTTTGCCTGTGCAAACGGCAGTAATTCATATAAGTACGGCTATGTAACAAAGGATGAGTATCTAAGCGGAAATATCAGAGATAAGATTGCTATTGTAGACAGCTACCTTGCAAAGTTAAGACAAACCGAAAGAGAGTTACCTCATCTTGGCTATGCGGAAGATGGCAAAGAAAAAGAGCTGATAAGTTATGAGATGAACCGTTTGGAATATCAAAAGGCAGAGCTTACAAAAGTTCTTCCAAAGGAACTTGAAGCAAGTGAAATCAATGTAAGACTCGGAGCTACTTGGATACCGAATAAGGATATTGAAAAATTCATCTTTGAAACACTGAAAACTCCAGGATATGCCAAATGGGATATTAAGGTTAAATTTTCAAATCTGACAAGTGAATGGAATGTTGAAGGAAAGAGCAGGGACAGAGGAAATGACCTTGCAGAGATGACCTACGGCACCTCAAGGGTAAATGCCTATAAGCTGATTGAAGATGCACTGAATTTAAAAGAAACAAAGGTATTTGACCAGATTGTAAATCCGGACGGCTCGAAAACTTCTGTACTAAATAAAAAGGAAACGCTTCTTGCAGGGCAGAAACAGGAGCTTCTAAAAGAAGAATTTAAGAACTGGATATTTAACGATCAGGAAAGAAGAAACCGTCTTGTAAAGATATATAACGAGCGTTTTAACTCTATCCGTAACAGAGAATATGACGGCAGCAACCTTTCTTTTGAGGGAATGACCACAGAAATTGATTTAAGACCTCATCAAAGAAATGCTATAGCAAGAAGCCTTTATGGAGGAAATACCTTGCTTGCCCATGTGGTAGGTAGTGGTAAGACCTTTGAAATGGTGGCGTCTGCGATGGAAAGTAAAAGGCTTGGAATGTGCAGTAAGTCCTTGTTTGTTGTCCCCAATCACTTAACAGGTCAAATCGGTCGTGAGTTTATGCAGCTATATCCGTCAGCTAATATTATGGTTGCAGATAAGAAAGACTTTGAGCCGAAAAACAGAAAAAGATTTATCGGAAGAATTGCCACAGGAGAGTATGATGCCGTTGTAATCGGGCATACGCAGTTTGAAAAAATCCCGATGAGTAAGGAATATCAGGAAAAGCATATTCAGGATCAAATTGATGAAATTATAAACTATGTGGAGGAATATAAGCATGATAGAAACCAAAACTTTACGGTAAAGCAGCTTGAAAAGACAAAGAAGAAACTGGAAACAAGGCTTGAAAAGTTAAACGATGATTTTAAAAAAGACGATGTCATTACCTTTGAAGAATTAGGTGTAGATAAGCTCTTTATTGACGAGGCACATAATTACAAAAATCTATACCTTTATACAAAAATGAGGAATGTAGCAGGTATTGGACAGTCTGAAGCCTTTAAGTCCTCCGATATGTTTATGAAGTGCAGATACATGGATGAAATGACAGGTGGAAAAGGTATTGTCTTTGCTACAGGAACGCCTGTCAGTAACTCGATGACAGAGCTTTATACTATGCAGCGTTATCTTCAGTATGAAAGCCTTAAAAAGAATAATTTGGAGCATTTTGATAGCTGGGCTTCTACCTTTGGTGAAACGCAGTCAGCATTTGAATTATCTCCGGAGGGTACAGGGTATAGAGTAAAGACAAGATTTTCCAAGTTCTATAATCTTCCTGAACTAATGTCTATGTTTAAAGAAGTTGCGGATATTCAGACAGCAGATATGCTTAATCTTCCAACACCTGAAGCACACTATGAAGTTATTAAAACTTTGCCAAGTGAGGAGCAAAAGGAAATCCTAAAGAGCTTATCGGAAAGAGCTGATGATGTGAGAAACAGGGTAGTAGAGCCTGACGAAGATAATATGCTTAAAATTACCAATGACGGTAAGAAACTCGCCTTAGATCAGCGTTTAATCAATCCACTGCTTCCGGATAATCCTGACAGCAAGGTCAATGTGTGCGTGAAAAATGTCTTTTCCATTTGGGATAAGACAAGAGAAAATAAGTCCACACAGCTTCTTTTCTCCGATATGTCAACTCCAAAAGGAGATGGAGAGTTTAATATTTACGATGATATTAGAGAAAAACTTGTGGCAATGGGAATACCGAAAGAAGAAATAGCCTTTATCCATGAAGCAAATTCCGATAAGCAAAAGGATGAACTCTTTGCAAAGGTAAGAAAAGGCGAAATTCGTATTTTGATGGGTTCTACACAGAAAATGGGAGCCGGAACGAATGTGCAAAACAAGCTGATTGCACTTCATGATTTAGATGTCCCATGGCGTCCTGCCGACCTTGAGCAGAGAGCCGGAAGAATTGTAAGACAGGGAAATGAAAACAAAGAAGTCAGCATATACAGATATGTAACGGAGAATACCTTTGATGCGTACCTTTGGCAGACCATCGAGAATAAACAGAAGTTCATTTCTCAGATTATGACAAGTAAAACACCTGTAAGAGTGGCGGAAGATGTGGACGAAAGCAGCTTAAACTATGCAGAGATTAAAGCCCTTGCTACAGGTGATCCGAAGATTAAGGAAAAGATGGATTTGGATAATGAGGTTACAAAACTTAAAATGCTTGAAGCAAACTACAAGTCCAACCGTTACAGATTAGAGGATAAGGTTGCTAAAAACTATCCGGAAGAAATTTCAAGAACGGAAAAACTCATTGAAGCTGTCAAGAAAGATATATCAGAAGTTGAACCTAAAGCGGAAGGAGAGGAAAAGTTTACTTCCATTACCATTTTAGGTGAGAAAATTACGGATAAGAAATTAGCCGGAGAAAAGCTGCTTGAAGCTATTTCTAAAGTAAAAATCAATGAAAGCAAAGTTATCGGTAAGTATAGAAACATGGATTTAGAGGTAAGTTACAACTTCTTCACCAATGAGCATAACTTCAGCTTAAACGGTGCTGCAAAGCATTCAGGAGAGCTTGGAACGAGTGCGGACGGTAATATTACAAGGCTTGATAATGTTCTTGAGAAAATGCCTGAGAAATTAAAGAGGCTTGAAGAAAAGCTCTTCAGCACAAAGGAACAACTGGAAAATGCTAAAGAAGAATTAAAAAAGCCATTTGAAAAAGCGGAAGAATTAAAGTCTAAGATACTAAGGCTTGCTGAGTTAAATAAGCTCCTTGATATGGGAGAAGTGGAAGAAAAGAGAAATGACAATCCTCTTGTGGAAGATGTAAAAAGAGCTATCATAGACTTTTGCAACAGAGAATATGAAGAAAACCATAGTTATGATGAGTTTGATACTCTATATCCTGACTTAAAGCATATCGGCATCGCCTATACCAATACACCTGACGAAAGACACGGCATCCAATATGAGCTTAATTTAGAAGCTAAAACATGGACACAGTATATTGATGATACTCCAATCAAAACAGAGAGCTTCGACTATGAAAACAAGGGAGAAAATGAAGCTCTAAGGAATATGAAAAATGAAATAGAGCTATCCTCTTTTGAAGATTTAGTCTATGTGGCTTCCGAGGACTTAAAGGCAGCTCTCGGACTGGACATTGATGATGAAGGTAACTTCTATGATCCACTTTCTAAAGACCTTGATAATGATGGAATTGCTGACAGATATGACAATGACTTTAAGGACAGCGATTATTTTGAGTCAACCTATGATGTTGAAGATAATCTGCATACCAAAGAGGAAGCCACACAGAAAACGGGTGATAAACCATCTATCTTAGGACAGATAAGAGCCTATCAGGAAGAAAGTAAAACAGAAGAAAAACAAACTGCAAAAGAACAGGAATATGTACGATAAGGGAGGGAAACCTCCCTTTTGCCATGAAAGGAGATAAAAACATGGATTACAAAACAATGAGAAATCAGATAGAAGATATGGTAAGTGATAATCACAAGGACTTTGTTAAGGCGGTTATCAGCATGGAAAAAGGTATCAACGATGAAGGTGCTTTGGATAAGCTCTATGAGGCTTATATGGACAATGACAGCCTTAATTTACTGCATGAGGAATTTGATTACATGATTGAAGATTTAAGAGAACAGGGGCAGATTAAAGATCTTCCTTATGTTCAAGAGGAGAAAGATAATCTTGTCAATATCGTTGGAAATATTGTAGGAAAGATCGATGTAGTTGAAAGAGAAAATAAGAACGGTGAAGCCTTTCAAGTAGTAAACTTCTCTGTGGCATCTAAAGATGATGAGGGCAATAAGGTATATCATAATTGCTCCGCATACGGAGAAAAGGGTGATATTCCAAAAGACTTTAAGCAGGGAGATTTTGTAAAACTCTTTGGACAGATCAGAACTTCCGTTGACGATAACGGCAAGGAACATACTAACATCAGGATACTTTCTTCAAAGCTTTTAAAGGCAAAAGAACAGATGAAAGGTCGAGATGAAAAGAAAGAGTCTGTGCTTGGAGCTATCAAAAAATATCAGGCTGAAGATAAGGAAAAGCCTAAAGAAAAGAAAGAAACATCAAAAGAAGCTGAGAGATAAATTTATGGTCGGTGTGGTCTTAGGACTGCACCGACTCTTTTTTTATTTGCGAAAAAAGGAGATAAAGATTATCTCTCCATCTCCTTACCCATATAAATTCCGTAATTTTTTCGTATCTTATAAAGCTCGTCCATAGTGGATTTTGAGGAAGAATACTCTTGCATAAGGGTGTTCTTTTTTTCTTGTAATTTATCAAGCTCAGCTAAAATATCCTTTGAATTTGGGAGCTTGGAATAGGATTTTTTAAGCTCTGAGAGAGCATTTTCATATAGGGTAATCTGAGCTTTGTACTCTTCAAAAAATGCCTTGTCAGACGGATTAGCAGTATATTCCTTGTAGCACGCTCTGTATTTTTTAACGATATGAACTTGCTCCATAGTGGTAGAAAGCTTCTGCATTTCCTTATCAATAGCCTTGATTTTCTCTTGTATATTTTGCCTTTCATCGGCTGCTTTTTGAATATACTCGTCAAGCTGTTTAACGGATTTAATGCCATGTTCTCTGATATAAATAACAGACTCAGCCATTGTATGAAGGTTATGTTTGGTTGCCCAATATTCGTAGCCTTTGCTTTCCTTTAACTTTGCATTGGTGTTCATGTCAATAACATTGCCGATGCGTTTTTTGACGGCGGGAGTCTTGATAAACTCTCTTTCTGCAATTCGTTCTTTTAATCTTTCTTCGGTATAATCTTCTCCGATTGTTTTAGTCCTTGTAAATCTCGCCTTATCTTTTGGCTTAAAAGCAATGTGCTTACCGTATTTGATTTCATAGCCAAGAGCAGCCATCTTCTTTAAAAATTCGTCCCAGTCCTTTGACTGTTTTATTATTCTATCAATGTCAAATTGAAGCCTGCTTTTCCAAGAAGTGCCATGCTTTGCCTGTTCGTTTTCATACCAAGATTTACCGTTAATCTTATATTTTTTCTTATAGCTTTCGTAAAACTCGTCAATTATAGATAAATTATTTTCTTTGCATAACTTATCGCTCTGATAGCGGATTTTATGATAGCTTTTCTTGTTAGACTGGTAGCACCTACCTGTTACCATATTTACATTATTGAAGATGATGTGATTGTGGATATGCCCCTTATCTACGTGAGTAGATAAGACAAATTCGTACTCATCTTTGAGTATCTTTTTACACAGCTCCATACCAATCTGGTGAGCCAATTCAGGACTTGTTTCTCCCGGTAAAAATGATTGAATGAGATGTCTTGCAAGAACGGTTCCTTTTGTTCCTGCGGCATTTCGTGTCCTTAAAAACTGAGTGTGAGCAGTTGATTCGTGGCATTTATGAGTGCTTACTAAAAGCTGCTCGTCTGTTTTATCTCCATTTACAATGTAGTCGATAGCAAGATTAAGAGTCGATTTTATTGGGTGTATTTTTGTAATAGCCATTATTATTCACCTTCCGTTTCAGATGTTCTTTTCAGAAGTAGTGAATGAATTTGCCACAGCTCTTTTGAGAAATGTTCAATCTCTTTTTTTATATCACTGATGTCCTCTTTGTAGATTACACCTGTCGAATTTACCCGCTTTGCAATCTGATTGATGTTGTTTGTTGCATTAGAAAGTAAGCCTTGTAAATCTCTGAAAGGCTCTAAATCCACTTGATAAATTTCCTTTTCCAAAACGCATTTGCGGATGAAATGGCTCATGTTTCTACACTTCGCAAGTCTTTTTTTCTCTTCAAAAAGAGCCTTTTCTTCTTCAGTTAGTTTAATTTCAAGTCTTTCATTTCGTATTCTATTTGCCATAGGTAGTTCCTCCTTTGAATGTATTTCGGGGTCTTAGGGTTCTCCCTAACAAGTTAAAAATTGATAAAAAAAGAAGCAGATCCCCAAGGGCTGCTTCGTCAATTTTTCGTAAGTGTCCGTACACTTACTGTGCTTGCTACAAAAGAATAATTAGAGTAGCAAGCATTAAGCGTGTATAAAACTATTTGTATTTATTGTACCATTTTTTTTATTAGAGTTCCAGAAAATACTTGACAAACATAATCGACAATATTAAAATGATAACTAAGTTATCAAGATGAGGCGGGGAATTGATCAGTAAAGAGAAAGTAGGCAGAGTAATGGCAGATTTGAATGGATATGAGCTTACACATAAAAAAATCATGGATAGTGGTAAAGCGAATTTTTTGAAGGATGGATATGAACGAGCTAATTTAAGAAAAATTTGTAAAGATGCTGGAGTTACAACGGGTGCTTTTTACAGGCATTTTAATGACAAAGAAGATTTATTTATCAGTTTAGTTGATCCATTGGCAAAAGAACTTTTGGGTTTTTATAACAAGTTTGAAGAGGAATCTTTTCAAAATATAGAAAAAAATTGTGGAGAAGATTTATCAAAAATTAACATTGAAGGGTCAATTGAATCTGCATTATATATGTTTAGCAAAAAAGATTTATTTAATCTTTTAATATATAAATCATATGGTACGAAATATGATAATTATATAGAGCTTCTTGTGGAAAAGGAAGATATAAATAGACATAAAGCGTTTCATATTATTTCAAAGAAAAAGAATATAAAATCAGAAGTCCCTAAAAATGCAATGCATTTGTTAAACCATGCTTATATTAATGCATTGTGTGAAATTATAATACATTCTCAAACAGAAGAAGAAGTAAAGTTAAACACAAGAATAGTTTCGAAGTTTTTTTATGATGGATGGGAGAAATTACGAGGTTTTTAAATATAAGGGAAAGGGTATTAAGCGCCCTTATATTTTTTAAAATAAAGATAACTAAGTTAGCTAATTAAGTTATTTTATTTGGAGGTGTTGATTATGAAACAAAAAAGTCCTGCTACTATATTGTGGGAACTTGCAAAAAAGGAACATTCAAAGTTAAAAACATCTGTATTTATAGCGAGTATCGGTGTTATTGCAGGGATTGTTCCATATATTGCAGCAAGTCGTATTTTAGTTGAATTGTTAAAGGGAAATGAGGATTTTAAAATTTATTCCTTATGGTTAGGAATAGGATTGTTATCCTACATCTTAAAATCATTTTTATACTCTATGGCTTTATCTGTATCTCATAAAGCAACTTTTAGTGTACTGAAAGATGTTCGTTTAAGAATGCTTGAAAAACTTCCAAAGATGCCATTAGGGGAAATAATCTCTGTTCCAAGTGGAAATTTTAAGCAGATTATGGTTGATCAAGTTGAAAGTATGGAAAAGCCTCTGGCACACCTTTTACCTGAAATGACCTCAAATTTATTAGGCTCTTTGAGTATATTTATTTATTTATTATTTCTTGATTGGAGAATGGCTCTTTTATCATTAGTATCTATTCCTGTGGGGATGCTTTTTATGGGACTCGTAATGAAAAATTATGCTGTTCAATATGAAGGATCTGTAAAGGTAAATCGAGAAATGAATTCTGCAATTGTTGAGTATGTCAATGGAATAGAAGTGATAAAAACATTTAATCAAGACAAGAGATCGTACGCAAAATACAAAGATAAAGTTATTGCAAATGCAAGATACTTTTATGAATGGATGAAGAGCTGTCAGTTACCTGTATCTTTATCTAAAAATATATCTCCTACTACAATGATAACAGTGCTTCCATTTGGTTGGTATTTCTACATTAGCGGCAGTTTAAGTGCAGAAGTATTTATATCTGTTATTATTCTATCTTTAGGTATTGCAGGACCTTTACTTGAAACAATCAATTTTGTTGATGGTCTTGCTAAGATAGGAACTATTGCTAATTCTATTAACTCAATTTTAGAAGGAAAAGAACAAAAGCATTCTGATAGAGAGGTGTCTATCCAGCAATATAATATTGATTTACAAAATGTAAAGTTTGGATATGAAGAAGAAAAAGAAATTCTTCATGGAATATCCCTAAACATAAAAGGAGGGACAACAGTGGCTTTTGTTGGGCCAAGTGGAAGTGGCAAGTCAACTTTAGCAAAATTAATAGCTGGATATTGGGATATTACGGAAGGAAATATAAATATTGGCGGATACAATCTTAAGGAAATTCCATTAAAGCAATTATATAGTTTAACTGCCTTTGTTTCTCAGGATAATTTTTTGTTTAACGAAAGTATTAGGGAAAATATCCGAATGGGTAATCCAAGTGCCAGTGATAAAGAAGTAGAAGACATTGCTAAGAAATCGGGTTGTCATGATTTTATTATGAAAATGGAACATGGTTACGATACGGTTGTCGGAAGTAGTGGGAGCCATGTTTCTGGTGGAGAAAAACAAAGAATATCAATTGCAAGAGCAATGCTCAAAAATGCACCTATAGTAATACTTGATGAAGCTACTTCATATATAGATCCTGAAAATGAAGTGATTATAAAGCAAGCTTTATCAAAGCTTATAAAAGATAAAACGGTGATTATTATTGCTCATAGGTTATCAACTATAACAGATACAGAACAAATATTCTTAATTGAGAATGGAGAACTTGTTTCATACGGTAAGCATGATGAATTATTGGAAGGTTGTGAATTATACCGAAATATGTGGAATGCTCATATAGGAACAAAGGATGGTGGGATGAAATGTTAAGTGCTTTAAAAAAGATTTTAGATTTCTCAGGTGATGAAAAGAAAAATGTATATCACTCTATATGGGTAAGTTTTTTGTTTGCGATTTTTCATATGTTTCAAATCAGTGCTATTTATTTTATAGTGAAAGCAATTGCCCAAAAAGACATGAGCATGATGCCTGCGTGGATAGCATTAATACTTCTTGTTATTAGCATAATCGGAAGAAGTGTTACAAATTATTTTTCACAATTACAGCAATGCCATGCAAGTTATTTCATGGTGGCAAATAAAAGAGTAGCAATAGGAGAAATGCTCAAAAAAATTCCTATGGGATTTTTCAATGAAAACAATATTGGTGAAGTGGTTGGAATTTCTACAACTGTTTTAGAAGATGTAGAAAATACCGCCGCAATGGTTATGGTAAATACATTATCAGGTTTTATAAACACGATAATATTTACAATAATGATTTTAGCATTTGAGTGGAGAATAGGTTTTATTGTTGCAATTGGATGCCTATTGTACTTATTTGTTCTCTCAAAAATGGAAAGCAAATCAAGGAGTGTTCTTCCTAAAAGACAAAAAGCATCTGCTAAATTGGTTGATGCCATTTTAGAGCAAATTGGAGGAATGTCTGTTATAAAATCCTTCAATTTAACAGGGAAAGGAGATGAAAAAGTCAGAGGTGCTATTGAAAATAGTAGAAAAATAAATCTTGATTGTGAAAAATTGTTTACACCTTATACGATTTTGCAAAATATTCTTTTGGATTTGTTTAGCATTTTGATAATAGGTGCAGGTATTTTCTTTTATATCAAGGGAGAACTCTCATTCTTAAATACAGTTATGACGATTATAATTTCTTTTCTTGCTTTTTCTCAAATAAAATTGGCAGGAAGTGCAACAACCTCTCTCAGAGTTGTTAGTGGATCTATTGAGCAAACAAGGAAGTTAGAGGAATTTCCACAGATGGATATTGATGGAAAAGACATAAAGCCTACTACTTTCGATATTTCTTTTGATAATGTAGAGTTTTCATATTCAGGTAAAAAAATCCTCGATGATATTTCGGTCAAGATACCACAAAACCAAATGACAGCTATAGTTGGGCCTTCAGGAGCTGGAAAAACTACATTTTGCAATTTGATAGCGAGATTTTGGGATGTAGAGAAAGGAGAAATCAGCATAGGTAGACACGATATTAAAGAATATTCATTGGAGTCATTAATGAGACAAATTAGTATGGTTTTTCAAAATGTTTATTTATTTCAAGACACTATTGAGAACAATATAAAGTTTGCCAAGCCGGATGCTACACATGAGGAAGTTATAGAAGCTGCAAAGAAAGCGTGTTGTCATGAATTTATTATGAAGCTTCCTGAACAATATGAAACAGTTATAGGAGAGGGAGGTGCAAGTCTATCTGGTGGAGAAAGACAAAGAATATCAATTGCAAGAGCAATGATAAAGAATGCACCTATCATTATTTTCGATGAAGCTACTGCAAATGTAGACCCTGAAAATGAGGATAAATTGCAGGTTGCTATGGAGGAACTCACAAGAAATAAAACAGTAATAATGATAGCACACAGACTAAAGACAATAAAAAATGCAAACCAAATACTTGTTTTAGCAAATGGAAAAATAAATCAAAAAGGCACACATGAAGAGCTAATTCAAGCAGAAGGTATCTATAAAAATTTTGTTGAGGCACGACAAAAGGCAGTTAATTGGAAACTGTCATAAGTGAAAATGATTTATATGAGAATTATTCAAATATAGCTCATGTAGATTTATATTATTTTAATTTAGGGAGGATTAAAAAAATGAAAAAAGGATTGTCAGCTAAAGATCTAATCAATGTAGGAATTTATACAGCTATTTATTTAGTTCTGTTTTTTGTAATAGGGATGATGAATGCAATACCTATCTTATACCCAGCTATCTATCTTCTAATTCCTATAGTCACAGGAATTCCCTTTATGTTGTTTTTAACTAAAGTAGAAAAATTTGGCATGGTTACGATTATGTCAATTATTATCGGTGTGTTTTGGTATTTTATGGGATATACATGGTTAGCGTTAGTGGGATATATTCCATTTGGAATTATCAGTGATCTGGTTATGAAATCAGGTGGTTTTAAGAGTTTTAAAAAGAATGTTATTGGATTTTGGCTATTTTCTTGCGGAATGATAGGTTGTCAAATGCCAATGTGGGTAATGGCAGATACCTATATGGAAGGTGTTAAGCAACAAATGGGAGAACAATATGCACTTGCACTCGCAAAATATATGCCTTCTTGGATGGGGATTGCTGCATTTGGAATTATTTTTATCGGCTCAGTTATTGGTGCAAATTTAGGGAGGAAAATGCTTAAGAAACACTTTGAGAGAGCGGGTATCATTTAATGGAAGAGTATGAGGTATACAAACCGAATAAACCAAAGGGCTTTTTCTTAGATCCTCGTACTAAAATTTTATTTATGATATTTATAACAACCATAATGTCTGTCGGATATAAGGATATTTTAGTTAGCCTTATATCCGCCATTGTGGCAATAGCATTATTATTATCTAATAAACAAGTTAAGATAGCTTTCATTTATGGAGGGCTATTTACCTTGGCTATTATGGCACACTTTACGAAAGATATGTACACATTGCCTACACTCATAAATACAATTTCAGTATTGTTGAATGCCTTAATTTTAAGACTATTTCCAATTTTTATGTTGGGCTATTATGTTGTAATGTCCACAAAAACGAGCGAGTTTATAGCAGCCATGGTAAAGTGGAAAATTCCCAATGCATTTATTATTCCAACAGCAGTTGCATTCAGGTTTATTCCAACTTTGAAAGAAGAACACAACTCTATTAAGACTGCTATGAAAATGAGAGGAATTAGTTTTAAAAATAAAAAGGCGTGGAAAAATCCAAGCTTATACTTGGAATATGTAACAATACCTTTAATCGTTTCTATTGCAAAAATAGGTGATGAATTGTCGGCGGCAGCAATAAGTAGAGGATTGGGAGCTTTGAAAAAGAGAACTACTGTAGTAAAAGTAAAGTTTACTATATATGATTTGCTCATTTTACTCTTTTCAATTGCCTTTACAGGACTATTTTTATATAGGAGGGGATAGCATTGATTGAATTTAAAGACGTGTCATTTACTTATGATAGCGGGAATAAGAATGCTGGAATTTATAATATTAATTTAAATATCAATGCTGGTGAAGTAGTTGTATTTTGTGGTGAGTCCGGTTGCGGAAAAACTACAATAAGTAGGTTGATAAATGGGTTAATTCCCGGGTATTATTCCGGAAATTTGACTGGTAGCGTTATTGTCAATGAACATGAAATTTCTAAAAACTCTATTAATGAATTGAGTCAATATGTAGGATCAGTATTTCAAAATCCAAGAACTCAATTTTTCAATGTAGATTCAACAAGTGAAATTGCATTCGCCTGTGAAAATTTTGGAATTCCAAGAGAAGAAATTTGTAAAAGAATTGGCAAGGTAACAAAAGAATTAAATATAAAAAATTTGCTTGACAAGAGCTTGTTTTCTATTTCAGGAGGAGAAAAACAAAAAATTGCTTGTGCTTCTGCTGCTGCCATGGAGCCTGAAATTTATGTATTAGATGAGCCATCTTCTAACTTAGATATAAAAACTATAAAAATGTTAAAGGATATCATAAAAAAATGGAAAGAAAAAAAGTCAACTGTGGTTATTGCAGAGCATAGACTACAATATTTAATAGATATTGCAGATAGATTTATTTATATGAAAGATGGAAAAATTAACAAAGAATTTTCTTGTGTTGAGTTCAAAGAATTATCTAATAGCACTTTAAATGATATGGGATTAAGGAGTATACACACTATTGACACCAATAGCCGTATGAAAAATATAGAATCTAAGGAACAAATAGAGATTAAGGATTTTATGTTTAGTTATGGGAAAAAACCGTTTCTTGAAATTCATGATGCTGTATTACCTCAAAAATCTATTGTGGCTGTTTTAGGAAATAATGGTTCTGGAAAATCAACTTTTTCAAAATGCTTATGTGGAGTTGAAGAAAAAGCAAAAGGAACCTTGAAGATAGAAACAAAAAATTATGATACAAAAGAAAGATTGAAAAAATGTTTTATGGTGATGCAGGATGTTAATCACCAATTATTTACCGAATCAGTTAAAGAAGAAATTCTTTTGAGTATAGAGAACGATGAAAATAAAGAAGAAAAGGTCGATGAAATATGTAAAAAGTTAAATTTAATGGATTTTATAGATTGCCATCCAATGTCATTATCCGGAGGGCAAAAACAAAGGGTTGCAATTGCAAGTGCTATCGCTTCTGATAGGACAATACTGATTTTGGACGAACCTACAAGTGGTTTGGATTTTAAGAATATGAAAGAAGTTTCTAATGAAATGATGAGGCTTAAAGAGGACGGAAAAACTATTTTTATTATTACACATGATCCGGAATTAGTAGAATGTTGTTGTGATTATTTTATGTTTATGGAGAATGGAAAATTAAAATGGCACGGTGGTAAGAATGAAAAAAATATAAAGGCAATTAAGGAATTTTTCAATCAAACAAATAATTGCCTATAAAAATATAAATCAAAACAAGGGAGGACAAAGAATGAAACAAGATATGAAAGAACAACTATTGACCAAAAGACCAATAGATTTACTATTTCAGCTATCTATTCCGGCGGTTATCGGAATGATAGTAATAGGTCTTTATCCACTAATGGATGGAATCTTTGCGGGAAATATTATAGGGCAAACTGCAATGACAGCTTGTGGTGTAGCTATGCCACTCACCTTTTTCAATAGTGGAGTATCTACACTTCTTGGTGTAGGTTCTGCATCTGTTTTATCACGAGCGATTGGTAAAGGAGATCAGAACACCGTAGACAAAATCATGGGCAACCTGATTTTCTGGGTGATTTTGTTTTCGGCGATCATAACAGTTGGCGGAATACTACTTGCACCACATTTTTTAGATATGGTCGGTGCAACAGGTGAGATCAAAGCTTATGGTATCAGATACCTAAGAGTAATCTTTATCGGTTCCCTCTTTGTAAATTTTACACAGTCCGCAAACATGGTTATGCGTGGCGAAGGTCTAATGAAAAAAGCCATGATGATAATGGGACTTGGAGCTTTACTGAATATCATTCTTGATCCGATTTTAATGACAGTTATGGGTGAATACGCCATTGAAGGTGCTGCCCTTGCAACGATTACAGCACAGTTTGTTCAGGCGGTTGTAACGCTGCACTACTTCCTGAAAAAGAGTAAAGTCGTTAAAATTCATAAGATTAAGTCCGATGAAAAAATAAAAAAAGAAATGTTTGGAGTAGGCTCATCAGCTATGATGATGCAGCTTCTGTTCATGATTCAACAGACTATGCTTTATAAAATGGCATTTAAGTATGGCGGAGATCCAAACGGAATTTTGATGGCAGCATCGCTTCGTGTATATGCCTTTTCGTTCATTCCACTTTGGGGAATGAGTCAAGGATTGCAGCCTGTTGTCGGAACAAACTTCGGAGCAAAGCAATATGACAGAGTAAGGCAAGCAATGAAGGTATTTTCTATCGGAGGACTTGTTCTTGCAGCAGTCTTTTGGATTCCATCATTGCTGTTATCAAGTCAGATACTTTCCTTATTTGGAGTAGAAGCAAGTATCATAACTCAGGGAGTTGGGAATTTCAGACTGTTCTATTCCGTATTTATTTTATATGGAGTAATGGTCATGAGCATTACATTTTTCCAATCTATTGGGAACGGAAAGAAAGCGGGGATTATTGTTATGCTTAGACAGCTATTTCTGTTTGTCCCTGCAATGATTCTTTTGCCCATGGTATTTGGAGTAAAAGCTGTTTGGTTCACACAGCCTCTTGTTGATTTCATTATGATTGTTGTTGGAATCTTCATGATGCTTGGAGAACTAAATAAGATGAGCAAAGAAAAAGTACAAGTATAAGATTTTTTATTATGTGCTTGAATACCTGAAATAGTAGAAGGGCTTAATTTATGAGGAATAGTTAGTTGTAAAATGGAGGGACAGGATATGATAAAGGCTATATATTTCTTTGAAGTTATAACTCAAAACAAAATCCTTCCTTTTTATTATAAGATTTACAGTTGTCTGTCTTTCCATATTCTCGTCTAAACAATTAAATATAGTAAAAGAAAGAACAGGTTTCTTTCATTTCAGAGGACTTCTTATGCCAAGATGCAGGAGTCCTCCTTTTTTGTCTGAAAAACAAATAGACAAAAAAGAAATGGAGGAAACTTTATGGCAAAAGAGTATTACCTTTATGTCAGAGGGCAAAAGGTAAAAGTCAGTGAAGATATTTATAAAGTCTACTGGCGAGAAAAAGAACACGAAAAGTATTTAGAGCAGGTGGACAAGAAAAACCACTTGCTCTTTTTTTCATCATTGGATCATGACGGGAATTTTGTAGATAACCTTGCTGATGAAAGTGTGGATGTAGAAAAAATAATTGAAACACAGATCTTGATTGAAACAGTCAGAAAGGCTGTGTCAAGGCTGAATGATGAAGAAAGGGACATCATAGAGCGTTTGTATTTTAATGATGAAACATTATCGAGTGTAGCAAGAAGTAAGAAAGTGAGCTATCAAGCTATACAATGGCGAAAAAACAATATTCTTAAAAAGCTAAAGGTGCTTTTGAAAGAATTCATAAAGTAAACGCCTTGTAGATGGGGGCAGATTTTCCTTTATAAATTGAAGGGAGATCTGTCCTTATATTTTATTTAAGCAAGTGATGAAAACCATAAAGTTGAAGAGAATCTCTCTTAAAGCCGTTAGGCTATTGTTCCTTGAAAACTGAATAGACCAAGGTAGGACTTTATCTACTTGTGGAGGATTATGACTTACGCCATGACCTTTCTGCTGAGAACAATTTCGGTTTAATAAATACTGAGTAAATCAAGGAAACAAGAAAGCGAGCGATAAATAAGAATACATAAAAACAGATTTGGCAACCTGTTCAATGAAGCAAGTAGTGATAATGATACTTCAATAGTTTAAGCCGGCTCGTCTGGAATAAGAGGCGGAGGTGAGATTCCTATGTTGCTGCCAAGCACCTACCAAAGTCGTTAAACTTAAAATATAGAAGAAAACATATTTTGATTATAGAAAGTTTGTAAAGGAAGGAGGGGTGTCTGTGGATAGTGACTGGAATGGATTGGCTGATTTAATAGCAAATCTGATTACAAAATATGCTGGTGTTTTAGATTTAGATAATCTGCCCGATCCAACGCCAGCAAAAAATCAAGAGATTAAAAATAGTTTTGACATGGCAAAAACACTAATTGAGGCGGACTAATAAAGGTGTTATAATATACTTGAAATGATAGTCCAAACTTAAATTCAAAAAATTATATATGATATAGAAAAGTTATATTGAGGTTAATGCTATGTCAAAAGAAAAAATAAAAGTATACCTCTATACACGAGTATCTACGTCAATACAGATAGAGGGGTATTCGTTAGAGGCACAAAAATCAAGAATGAAAGCTTTTGCTATTTACAACGATTATGAAATTGTTGGAGAGTATGAAGATGCCGGAAAGTCTGGCAAGTCTATTGAAGGTAGAATTCAGTTCAATCGAATGATGGAAGATATAAAATCTGGAAAAGATGGAGTGTCTTTTGTTCTTGTGTTTAAGTTATCAAGATTTGCAAGAAATGCCGCTGATGTTCTTTCTACACTTCAGATAATGCAGGATTATGGAGTTAATCTTATTTGCGTTGAAGATGGCATTGATTCATCTAAAGATGCCGGGAAACTAATGATTTCTGTTTTATCAGCTGTGGCTGAAATAGAAAGAGAAAACATACGTATTCAAACAATGGAAGGTCGCATTCAAAAAGCAAGGGAAGGAAAATGGAATGGCGGCTTTGCTCCGTATGGATATAAACTTGAAGATGGCAAGCTATTTATAAATGAGGAAGAGGCAATTGCCATAAGAACGATTTTCGACCAGTATGTAAATACTACGATAGGAGCCAATGGGATATCTAAATACTTAGAGAATCATGGAATTAGAAAAATCCCAAGACAGAATGGTAAGAATCCTTTGTTTGATGCAGGTCTTATAAGAAAGATATTAAAGAATCCTGTATATAATGGGAAAATAGCATTTGGAAGAAGAACTTTAGAAAAAGTTCATGGTACAAGAAATGAATATAAGCAGGTTGAACAAGATGAGTATCTAATATCTGAAGGGATACATGAAGCTATAGTTTCCGATGAAGTTTGGCAAGCTGCTCAGGTTAAGCTAAAATCTCAAGCAAAGAAATATGAGCATGTGAATAAAGGAAAAGATACACGCACACACTTGCTTTCTGGAATTGTAAAATGCCCGATATGTGGAGTGGGAATGTTTGGAAACAAGTGTATCAAGAAAAAGAAAGATGGCACAAAGTATAAAGATTTTTATTACTATGGTTGTAAACATAGGCAGATGATAAGAGGTCATAAGTGTACATTCAGTAAGCAAATTAGAGAAGAATTGTTAGATGATGCTGTTGCAGAGGTAATTGTCAAGATTGTAAGTAATCCGAAATTTGCTTCTATGATGCAAGAAAAAATCAACATGAAGGTGGATACCTCTGAAATAGAAAAAGAAATAGATAATTACCAAAAGGAATTGAGGAAGTGTCATTCTACAAAGTTTGAGCTAATTGAGGAAATAGATAATTTAGATGTTGAAGATAAGCACTATAAGAGAAGGAAACAGGATTTAGACGACAGACTTTATCGCATGTATGACAAAATAGATGAATTAGAATCATCATTAATTGATGCGAAAGCAAAGAAACAGACTATTGAAGCTGAAAAACTTACAGGAGATAACATATATAAGGTTCTGATCTATTTTGATAAACTCTATAAAGTCATGAATGATGTAGAGCGTAGACAGTTAATTACAGCTTTGATTTCTGAAATTCAAGTTTATGAAGAAAAACAGCCTAACGGACAATGGCTAAAATCAATTACTTTCAAGCTCCCAATTATAGACGACGACTTGAATATAAGTTTGGACAATGATGAACAAGTTGAGACGGTAGTTCTTTTATCCCACAAAAAAGCCGACAGTTATATCCACATTGATGTGGAGTTTGGAGAGGGCGAGGGCAAGATTCCGGTA
>OAWB01000293.1_pt1 | contig 39751 bp, 37 predicted proteins | sample 1550621 | NCBI WGS metagenome assembly OAWB01 (sample SAMEA2580107, study PRJEB22360) | human gut metagenome | biome: human gut; feature: human-associated habitat; material: faeces | place: Denmark | collected 2008/2010
CCATCCATATGATAATACTGGGGCTCATCCATATAAAACTCCGCTTTGCGGCAGCGCAGGCTGTATACTCCAGGACACCCTTCATGTTTTCCCGCCGGCACTTTCGTAAGGAGAGGTATCATCTTTCTTTTTGATATCCCCGCCACGATACACAGGTTCAGAAAGCCATCGTCCGGAACCGCGCCAGGAGAAAATTTCAGTCCTCCGCCCTCATAGGGCAGATTATGTATGGACACAAACAGGACATCAGAAAACAGCTGTTCCCTGGCGCCGTCCAGGATCAAACGCATGGAAAACAGCTTTGCCGAAAGAAGCCCTCGGAGTCCGATTTCCAGATAGGTGAGCTTGCCAAGATGCAGTCGGTTTAAAAACTTCTTACTCTTTGCATGATTGACCATGTGACAGACCCTGGCATCATATCCAATGCCAGAACTGACAAGAAAACTCCCAGATCCCTCTTTGCTTTGGAGATCTCCTACATCCAGAGGCCGTACACTGCAGCTTGAGACGATGGACCGAACCCTTTCTATAGGATCGATTGAATACCCTATTCCCCTGGCAAAGTCATTTCCGGAGCCTGCAGGAACAAATGCCAGTTTGGCTTCTGCTCCTTTCTCCATTCCCGAGGCGGCTTCGTGCAGGGTTCCGTCGCCGCCCACCACTGTGATCACATCCGGACAATGTCTCCTGGTGATCCGCCTGACATATCTCTCGGCATCCCCCTGTCCTCTGGTCAGCATCTCACGAAAGTCAATGCCCTCCTCCATAAGATATTTCTTGATCTCCTCCCAGAAACGCATCCCCTTACGGGAGCCTGCGTTTGGATTGACAATAAAATAATACATATTCCTCAAACCTTCCTATGGAACAAAGAAAAGCCCCTTTAAAAAGGAGCTTTTCGTCATATATAAATTATACCGTGATCTCTGCCGTCAAACCGAGCAGGTCTTTATTTTCCTCCAGGATCGGCTGGATGACTTCTTTTACGAATTCTTCTGTCTGCTGCGGTGCACGTCCTACGAAATTCTTAGGTTCCATGATCGCTTCCAGCTGCTCAATGGTCATTCCGAAAGAAGGATCCGCTGCGATCCTTTCTAACAGGTCGTTTTCTTTTCCTTCTTCTTTGACGACCTTTCCTGCGGCCATAGAATGTACGCGGATCTTTTCATGAAGTTCCTGACGGTCCCCCCCTGCCTTTACTGCGTCCATCATGATGTTTTCCGTTGCCATAAACGGAAGCTCTTTCATGAGACGGCTCTCAATAACCTTCGGGTAAACCACAAGGCCGTCCACTACGTTTAAGTACAGGTCCAGGATGCCGTCGATGGCAAGGAACCCTTCCGGAACGGAAAGACGCTTGTTGGCGGAGTCATCCAGGGTCCTCTCAAACCACTGGGTGGATGCAACCAGGGCAGGATTCATGGCATCAGCCATCACATAATCAGCCAGGGATGCCATACGTTCGCTTCTCATAGGATTTCTCTTGTATGCCATAGCGGAGGAACCGATCTGGTTTTTCTCAAACGGTTCTTCTACTTCTTTCAAATGCTGGAGAAGGCGGATATCGTTGGAGAACTTATGGGCAGACTGTGCAATACCGCTCAGCACATTGAGCACTCTGGAATCGATCTTCCTTGAATACGTCTGTCCGGATACCGGCTGGCACTTGTCAAATCCCATTTTTTCTGCGATCATGCCGTCAATCTTTTTGATGGTCTCATGGTCTCCCTCAAACAGTTCTAAAAAGCTGGCCTGGGTTCCGGTTGTTCCCTTGGAGCCAAGGAGACGCATATTGTCGATCACATGGTCAAGGTCTTCAAGGTCATATACAAGATCCATCAGCCAGAGACTTGCACGTTTGCCCACTGTGGTCGGCTGGGCCGGCTGAAAGTGGGTAAAGCCAAGAGTTGGAAGATCTTTGTATTCCAAAGCGAATTTTGAAAGCTCATCGATGACATTTACAAGCTTTTTCTTCACGAGCTTTAACGCCTCTGTCATGATGATGATATCTGTGTTATCTCCCACATAACATGACGTCGCTCCCAGATGGATGATTCCTTTGGCATTTGGACACTGCTGTCCGTAGGCATAGACATGGGACATAACATCATGGCGCACCAGCTTTTCGCGCTCCTTGGCAACGTCATAGTTGATGTCCTCCACATGTTCCTTTAACTCGTTGATCTGTTCTTCCGTGATAGAAAGACCCAGTTCCTTCTCCACCTCTGCCAGGGCGATCCACAGTTTTCTCCATGTCTTGAACTTCATATCCGGAGAAAAGACATACTGCATTTCTTTACTGGCATAGCGTTCGGATAACGGGCTCTGATATTTATCGTTCATGAATTAAAATCTCCTTATTTATCATAATCTCCGCGGATATTTTCCTTCGGCGGCTCAATCGGATATGTTCCTGTAAAACATCCTCTGCAGATCGGAAGTCCTTCTGAGAGCTCGTCAAGTCTCTCGGTCCTCAGGTAACCAAGGCTGTCTGCCCCGATTATATCACAGATCTCATCGATGCTGCGGTTATAGGCGATCAGCTGTTCTCTGGCCGGGACATCCGTACCAAAATAACAAGGCCACAAAAACGGCGGGGAACTGATCCTTACGTGGACTTCCGAAGCTCCTGCATCTCTGAGCATGGATACGATCCGGTCACTGGTAGTGCCCCGGACAATGGAATCATCAATCATGATGACTCTTTTTCCTTTTACCGACTCCTTTAATACATTCAGCTTCACCTGGACACTGGATTCCCGGCTGCTCTGCTTCGGCTTAATGAACGTCCGTCCAACGTAAGTGTTCTTCACAAAGGCGGTCCCGTACGGTATGCCGGATTCCAGGGAATAACCCAAAGCTGCGGCGTTACCGGACTCAGGCACGCCCACCACCACGTCGGCTTCTACCGGTGAGTCCACTGCCAGATACTTGCCGGCCTTGAGCCTGGACTCGTAGACACTGACTCCATCAATGCAGCTGTCCGGCCTTGCAAAATAAATATACTCAAATACACATCTGGCTGCTTCTCCCTTTGGTAGGCACATGCTGCAGTCCGACTGGATACCGTCCTTTGTGATAGTCACAATCTCACCCGGCTCCACGTCGCGGACAAATTCTGCTCCCACGGTGTCCAGCGCACAGGTCTCAGAAGCTAGAATATAGGCATTGTCTCTTTTTCCGATACAGAGCGGCTTAAAACCATATGGGTCCCTTGCCCCGATCAGCTTTCTCGGAGACATAACAACCAGGGAATATGCCCCTTTGACCTTTCGGATCGCTTTTGCCACCGCGTCCTCCACACTGTGGGTATTCACCCTTTCCCGTGCGATGTGGTAGGCGATCACTTCCGAGTCAATGGTCGTCTGAAAAATCGCCCCGGAATATTCAAGTTCATGCCTTAACTCCAGAGCATTGATCAGGTTGCCATTGTGGGCCAGACCCAAAGTTCCTTTGACATAATTTAATACCAGGGGCTGCGCGTTCTCAGGGCAGCTTTGTCCCGCGGTGGAATATCTTACATGGCCGACACCGATGTCACCCTTCAGTTCTCCCAAAGACTCCTGGGTGAAGACCTCGTTGCAAAGCCCCATCCCCTTCTTGGAAGCCACCTGTCCCTTCGGACCATTGGTATCGGAAACTGCGATGCCACAGCTTTCCTGTCCCCGGTGCTGCAGTGCAAATAAACCGTAATAAATTGTAGAAGCTACGTCGTTGCCGTCAAAATCATAGACTCCGAAGACACCGCACTCCTCTCCTAACTTGTCAAAACGTTCTCTGTCCATTATCAAGCCTCTCTATTAAATATTATAAACCAAGTCTTCTGTATACTTCCTCGTATGCTTCTTCTACGTCACCTAAATCTCTGCGGAAACGGTCCTTGTCCAGCTTCTGGTTTGTCTCTAAATCCCACAGACGGCATGTATCCGGAGAGATCTCATCTGCTAAGATCACTTCATCCTTATAGCGGCCGAACTCAATCTTAAAATCAACCAGTTTGATGCCGATCTTCTTAAATTCTTCGATCAGTGCTTCATTGACTTTAAATGCATATTCTTTGATCTGTTCTACTTCTTTGCGGTTGGAGATACCGATTGCATAAGCAAAATATTCGTTGATCAACGGATCCCCGAGATCATCGTCTTTATAACTGAATTCAAAGGTAGGCTCTAATAATTCAAAACCTTCTTCAATTCCGAGTCTCTTGGAAAAACTTCCTGCTGCCACATTACGGATGATGACTTCAAGCGGCACGATCTCAACCTTTTTCACAACAGTCTCACGGTCACTGAGTTCCTGCACATAGTGAGTAGGCACACCTTTTTCTTCCAGCATCTTGAACATATAGTTGGACATACGGTTATTTACAACACCTTTTCCGACAATCGTTCCCTTTTTTTCACCGTTGAATGCTGTCGCATCATCTTTATAGTCGACAATTAATAAGTCCGGATCTTCCGTCGTAAAAACTTTTTTGGCTTTTCCTTCATATAATAATTCCTGTTTTTCCATGTTTTATCTCCTTTATTCTTCTGCTTCTGCTGCACTGCCTCCAAGCCGGAGGCTCCTCACAAATAGTATCACATATAAAAAACCAGTGCAATATCTTCTATTGCACTGATTTTTATTTTTCGAAATACAAAAAAATTATTGATTATCCTCTAGAAGCTTGGTATCCGGGGGGATCACACCTCTCTTAAGCTTCGTATAAATGATCCGTCTCACGGCCTTATCCACTACGGACTCCTTGATTCTGCCGTTCTTCACCGCGCTTTTGACTGCCTTATATGCCTGTCCCAGATCCTCAGGCATGACAACGATGTTCACTCCTGCTTTCACTGCCTTCACAGCAGCTTCCCCGGAGCTGTAGTTGTCGGTGATAGAATTCATATTCATGGCGTCGGTGAGGATCAGTCCGTCATACTCCATCTCATCCCTTAAAATGTCAGAGATAACCCTCTCGCTTAAACTGCAGGGCTCCTTTTCATCTGTCACATTGGTAAGAATCAGGTGAGACACCATGACCGCATCCGAGTCCGCGTCCATACCGCTTTCAAATGGAAGAAACTCTTTTTTCCTCAACTCCTGGATCGTCTGCTTTGTCTCTACCGCTCCACGGTGGGTATCCCCCAAAGCGTCACCACTTCCGGGAAAATGCTTCAGCGTGGCTGAGATCTGCTGCTTCTGCATACTCTTTACCAGTGTCTTTACAATGGATGCCACTTCCTTCGCATCGGAACCAAAGGACCGGTTTCCAATCTCCGTATTGTCCTCATTGGACAGAACATCTGCCACCGGAGCCAGATTCATATTGACCCCCAGGTCTTTGAGCTGCTTGCTCTGTTCCTTTCCCATCTTGGCGATCTGCTGGTCCGTATAGGTCTCCCCGATCTCCCTGGCCTGAGGAAACTGGGTAACTGAATCCGGGAGTTTAGAAGCAATCCTTGATACCGTCCCTCCCTCCTCATCTGCCGCTATAAAAAGCGGTACGTGGGAAGCATTCTGGAGATCCTGCGTAAGTTTCTTAAGCTGCTTTTCGGATTCCACATTCTTAGAAAACAAAAGAATGCCTCCCACGGGATACTTCTTCATAGTCTTTTTCATTGCAGTTGTAACCTTAGTCTGTGACTTGCTCCCGGAACTGTCTAATGAATAGACGGATACCATAAAAAGCTGTCCGATCTTTTGCTTTAACGACATGTCCTTTGTGATATCCTTGGCCATTCCCTGCAGAGTAGCTTCGTCCAGATCCTCTGTTTTTGTATAATCCTTTTTTCCGTCAATGTTGCAGCCGCACAATAAAAGACAGAGGGCCAGCATCATGCATATAATACGTCTTCTCATCATAAAAATTCCTTTCATAATGAAATCATTATAGCATGAATCGGCACCTCTGTCATTGTCCGTAATGTTTAAAACTTTGTGTCCTACGGAAGCGTCGGGAACAGGATCATGGCTTTGAACTGGTCACCGTCAATCTCGATCTTAAATTCTCCCCCGCAGTTGGCTGTAAAGCTGTCTGCGATGGAAAGTCCCAGTCCGTTTCCTTCACTGGTCCTAGATTTCTCACCTCTGTAGAAACGCTCCATAATCTCTTCCTCTGTAAAATCCATCTCATAGGCAGAGGTATTCTGAACCGTCAGACATACTTTTTGACCTACATTTGAAATAGTGACAAAAATTCTTGTTCCTTTCAGAGAATACTTCAGCGCATTTTCCAGTACATTCTGCACCACACGGTACATGCGGTTTACGTCGCCCTTGAATTTTGTGTGATCCGCCTCACACTGGAACCGCACCTTAAAACCTGCCTCCTCAATCTGGTCACTCATATCCTCTAAGTTCTGCTCCATCAGCTTCTTTAGATCCATTGGTTCTAATGTGACCTTGGCTTCCCCGCTGGTGGACTTTGCAAGCTCGAACAGATCAGCGATGGTATTTTTCAGCCTCTCTGTTTTCTGGTTTAAGATCATCACATAGTCTCTTGCTTCCGGAGACAACGTTTCATCTCTTTTGAGCAGGTCCACGTAGCTGATGATGGATGTGAGAGGTGTTTTTAAGTCATGGGATACATTGGTGATCAAGTCGATCTTCATGCGTTCCCCTTTCATCTGGTCTTGGAGAGATTTATCCAGTCCGCTTCCGATGTTGCTCAGCTGTTTGGATGCATTATAATAGAGGGATTCTCTCGGGATGTCCGCTTCTGCTTTCAAATCTCCCTCAGAAATGCTCTCGATCTGCCGGATGAGTCTGCCTAAATCTTTCTGCTGCTTTGCCAGCTCATCAAAATGCTCTCCCAGATACTTCATCCCCAGGACGCTGATGCAGATGGCGATCACTGCCAGCAGCGGGGACCCCCCTATGATAAACAGTCCCGCAAAAAAGATCGCAAGCATCAGGTATTTTCCCTTCCGGTAGATAGAAAGACGCTCCACCGCCAGACGGTCCGCAAACTCCAGTGCCTGTTTCTCTGCTTCTCTTCTCTGTCTGTTTCTCCGGTACCATCTCCGAATCGTGCCCACACAGAATGTATGCTCTAAGAATGTACCGTCCTTTAACCGCCACACCGTAGTCTGCAGACAGATGGAGAGTATGATTCCGATCACCAGCAGCACGATCCCCGCAAATGTCATAATCGGGATCAGTTCTTCCTGCTGCAGGGCCCCGATGGACGCAGCCGCAACGGTTCCTGTCCCCATGAAAATCCCAAATCCTATGATACAGAGGATCACTTCATACCAGATGCGGTCCAGATTTTCAAAGAACCGGGCACGGCTTTTCTGAAGTGCGAACAACACGGACAGAGCAAGAAGTCCCAGAACCTCCGCTCCGAGCAAAATAGACATCCTGACCATCAGGGCTTTCCTCAAATCAGGAAATGTCTTGTAATGCTGGTCCAGAGCCTTATAAAATCCGTCATAGAATCCAACCTCGATCACTGCGGATTCCAGTCTCTGCTGCTTGGCATCATCAATATAAAATGTCTGAGGCAGAGAGAGACTTCCCCCGTTCATGCTGCTCCCGCTGATATTAAAAAAATCAGACGGGGACATGAGATTTTCTTCGTACTCATCATAGCTGTTATTGGTTTCGGCATTGCTGGAATACTTGGCTTTGATACTTTTGTTGGAATTGAGCCCGTATCCAAGAGTATCATTTCTGTTGATCACGATCTTTTTTATAAACTTTGGTTTCCTCTTTTCGTCTTCCTCAATTCCAAACGTTTTTGTCCTGGCTTTTTTACCGTAAGGCTGAATTGTCAGCTTCGCCTTGACAAAGATCTCTTTTTCCAGGCTGGACGGAAGCTCTGAATCGACCCCGTCATAATTACTGTCCGAGAGATTGTTTTGTACCACCCATCTGTTTAAAATACGCTGTACGGCCTGCACATAGTAATCGGAATCTTCCATCCGCTCACCCTTTTTGATCGTTGCAAAGTCCAGTCCGTCATTATAATTATCCATGGAATGCATCTGATAAATACCAAACAGCACTCCGCCTACCATGGCTATGATCACCGCAGCGATCAGCCCGCTGTTAATCCATCTTTTCCATCTTGTATCCAATTCCCCATACCACCTTTAAATATTTTGGGTTCTTCGGATCGATCTCGATCTTTTCACGGATCCTCCGAATATGAACCATCACTGTGTTTTCTGTTGCATAAGCTGCTTCCTCCCAGACTCTCTCATAGATTTCCTCTGCTGAAAAGACTCTGCCGGGATGCTTCATCAAAAGATTCAGGATCTTAAACTCTGTAGCTGTCACCTTCACAGGTTCCCCATCCACGTAGATACATTTGCCGTCCAGGTCCAGTACCAGTCCTCCCAGCGTGAGTTGGTTCTTGTTCTGCTCCGATGCCGCTGCCTTGCTTCCCAGCTGTAAGTATCTGCGTAGCTGGGATTTCACCCTGGCCACTAACTCATCCGGGCGGAACGGTTTGCTGATATAATCATCGGCTCCCATTGAGAGCCCCAGGATCTTGTCGCTTTCCTCCGTCTTAGCGGATAAAATGATGATCGGGATGTTTTTGCTCTCCCTGATCTTCATGGTAGCTGAAAGTCCGTCCATACCCGGCATCATGATGTCGATGATCAAAAGATGGATCTCCTGCTCCATAAGCACATCCAGCGCTTCCAGACCATTGTAGGCAGGTACTACTTCATAACCTTCCAGTTCCAGGCGTTTTTTGATCGCCCCTACAATCTCTCTGTCATCGTCTACTACTAAAATCCTGGGTTGTTTCATAATCTTCCTCCTCTTTCCTTCATGATCACAGTGTATCATCCAATTCTGAGTTTTCCTTTAATACAATTCTGAAAAAAATCTTACAATCGTTTTTTCATTTCTTTTTCTTCGGGGCATAATCCTTCATCTCTGGGATTGCCCCTCCTGCCACAGCCCAAAGGTAAAGACTGGCCACAGTGCCACAGGGACTGTATCTCCTTGCGTATTTTTGAAATAATTTCGGTGTGATGGCCCTGTGGTGGTAGAGCATTCTCATTCCCCTCTGGATCGCCAGATCAGAATAACTTACGATGTCCGGCCGCTGCATGGAAAATGTCATCAGCATCTCCGCCGTCCAGACTCCCACCCCGGGAAGCTTTGTAAGCTCCTGTTTGACCTGTTCATCTTCTGCTTCTGAAAGGCCCCGAAGATCCAGGCTTCCGTTTAAAACACGTTCCGCCGCGGTTTTTATATATGCCGCTTTTCTGAAAGAAATTCCGAAGCTCTGCAGCTCTTCTTTCGTACACTGTCCTACCTTCTGGGGTGTGACTTCTAAAAGCCCCTCTTTCATCCGGTTCCAGACCGTAACCTGAGCCTTGGTAGAGATCTGCTGTCCCACAATAGAATTCACCAGTGCAGCAAACAATTCAGTGTGAACTTCCCTTTTGATCATGCCGATCCGGTCAATGGCCTGTCCCAGCACCGGATCCCTGGCTTTTAAATGGTTGATTTCCTTTTCTCCGTATATAAAATATGCCATGATTCTTTCTCCTTTATACTTCTTTCTATTATAACAGAACCTGATGTCTGGATGAAACAAAAAGGAACTGCATATTCTAAAGCCATACCCGCCTGCTAAATAGCTTTGTATTCCAATATAAAAACTAATAGTGACTAGAAAGGAGCTTTTATGCCAAACAGTAACCCTAACAAATTAATCCATGAAAAATCCCCTTACCTGCTTCAGCACGCCCATAATCCGGTGCACTGGTACCCATGGGGAGCTGAAGCTTTTGATAAAGCCAGGTCGGAAGACAAGCCAGTCTTTTTGAGTATCGGATATGCATCCTGTCACTGGTGTCACGTGATGGAGGAGGAATCTTTTGAAGACCCGCAGGTGGCAGACCTTCTGAACAAAGATTTTATCTCCATCAAGGTGGACCGGGAAGAACGCCCGGACATTGACGCAGTCTACATGTCTGTATGCCAGGCCATGACCGGGTCCGGCGGCTGGCCTATGTCCGTCTTTCTCACTCCGGACCAGAAACCATTTTTTGCAGCGACCTATCTTCCGAAAACATCCAGATACCATCTGACCGGCCTTATAGAACTGCTGCCTCAGATCTCTGCTCTGTGGAAACAGGACCGGTTCCGTCTGCTTCAGATCGGAAACGAGATCACGGAACATCTGAATACTGCTGGAACACCTTACGGGACTGTATCCCTTACAGAAAAGGAGATCTCAAAGGCTCTGGATGCCCTGAAAGACTCCTATGACAAGTACTTCGGAGGTTTTGGAACCGCTCCTAAGTTCCCCACACCTTCAATTCTGCTCTTTCTGCTTCAGCAATACCGCCAGACCGGGGATCAGGACAGTCTCCTGATGGCAGAACACACTCTGAAACGGATGTTCCAGGGAGGCATCTTTGACCATATCGGCGGCGGTTTTTCCCGTTATTCCACCGATGCACAGTGGCTGGTGCCCCATTTTGAAAAGATGCTCTATGATAATGCATTGCTCACCCAGACGTATACCGAAGCTTATCTATCCTGTAAAGATCCTATCTTCCCAGAGACCGTAGCATCCACTATCTCCTATGTCCAAAAAGAGCTCTCCCATCCGGAGGGCGGTTTCTACTGCAGCCAGGACGCGGACAGCGAAGGGGAAGAGGGGAAATATTATACCTTTTCCGTGGAAGAGATCCTGGAGGTTTTAGGTGCAGAGAAAGGAAAAGCCTACTGCCGCCGGTACGATATCACGGACTATGGTAACTTTGAGGCAAAAAACATCCCTAATCTGCTGAAAGAATCGGACGTTTTCATCAGCCCGGAAGAATTAAAGCAGATGAAACAATTCCTTTATGAGTACCGGAGAAACCGGACCAGCCTTTTTACAGACAAAAAGATCCTGACTTCTTGGAACTGCCTGATGATCTCTGCCCTCTCAGAGGCGGCATCTGTGTTCGGCCGGAGTGATTATCTAAAAACAGCCAGGAAAGCGGAAGCGTTTCTTGACCGCTATTTGAAAAAGGAAAACGGCCTTTTATTTCTTCGGTGGTGTGACGGGGAGGCGGCCTATGACGGACAGTTGGATGATTACGCCTTTTACTGCCTGGCCATGCTTTCCCTGTACCGCGTTACATTTTCGGATGATTACCTGAAAAAAGCGATACAGGCGGCCGGTCATATGATCTCCCTGTTTTACGATGCCCAACACGGCGGATTTTTTTTGTATTCCAAGAAAAGCGAAAAACTCATCGCCCGCCCAAAAGAGCTTTACGACGGTGCTCTGCCATCCGGAAATTCTGCCGCCCTTCAAGCGCTCTCCATGTTGTACCACATGACCGGAGACAGAAGATACCGGGACTGCATGGATCAAACCTTTGCCTGCTTTTCCGCTGATCTTTCCGCAAATCCCTCTGCTTACTGCAGCGCTTTGATGGTACTGTCCACGGAGTTCCTTACTTCCAGGCAGCTGGTCATCACATCAAAAAAAGAGAGCCTTCCCGAAGAATTCCAGAAACTGCTCTCAAAGTACCATCCGCTTGACCTTGCGGTTTTGGTCAAAACGGAACAGAACAAAGACTATCTTGCCTCCATCGCGCCATTTACAGAAGAGTACCCTGTACAATCGGATAAGGTATCCTGTTATCTCTGCCAGAATCAGACCTGCAGTGCCCCGGTCTATGATGCCCGGAGTCTTCATGACCTGTTACAGGCGGCGGATTAAGTCTGCCGCCTGTTCCGGTGTCATATGATGGCATAGTTCCCCGTTGACCTTTATGTTCGGTCCTTTTGCACACCTGCGGGTACATCTCCCTTTGACAATCTTGACAGAGATCCCTTCTTTCCGTTCTTTTTGTGCGCTCTCCTGCTCCAAAGCCCGCAGAATCTTTAAAGCATCTTTTGACCCGCAGGACGGGCCGGTGCATACATGAATCTCATGTACGGCTGAAACCTCCTTGAATCCAGGATATTTCTTTATAAATGCCGAAAGAAAAGACGGCTTGACCCCAAGCCGCTTTGCCGTTTCTTCCTGCACTTCTTTAGGAATGCAGCCCAGGACCTGCTGGAGCTCCTGGAGCGCCCCTAAGATCTCCTCCTGTCCGGCAGGTTTTCCCTGCCGTTCATAAAACTTTAAGATCTCTTCTGCCTGCTGATTCATGGCATCTCCTTTTTGCTCTGCTCAAAGCTTCCCCGGTCTGTGACCATATCCAGCACCTTCAGTTTCTGGTCCCAGAAGGTATAGCGCACCTTGCAGCAGAGACTTTCCTTGATCTTGCGGTCCATGGCTCCCTGCTCCGGTGCATATAGTTCCCGGCCCGTCCCGGACAAAAGCTGAGCCCGTAGCTTATAATCCCCTTGTTTGATGACAATCCTGGATTCCCAGTCCGTCTTCACCCTGGCTCCCAGATAAGTGGCCAGCTTATACTCTTTTCCGTACAGATCAAGGGCTGCCAGCACTCCGTTAAAATGAAGCCCCAAAGCCGGTATCTTGGCCGCTGCCAGCATAAGGCTGTTTTTTCCGCTGTCGGGAAACAAGCTCTGGGACCACACATATGCATCCGGAAAGGAGCCGCCCCAGTCTTTTTCAATATATCCTGTCCCCTGGTCAAAATTCATCCTGTCCCCGTTTAAGGTAAGACTTCCATACAGTTTATGCCGCATACTGAGAATGCCATGCCGGCACTGCATGCTGGGCATAAACCGAAACGGTCCCATGATGTCTGAGGATAAATGATGGATATTTTTATAAATGATCCTTCCCTCCAGGTCCAGCCCATCCTCATGAATGTTCAGATAAATCCCCTTTTCAGAAAAAATGCTCGCCGACTGGTCCTCTTTTCCCGTATTCAGTGTTACATGAAATTTCTTATCTGATCCGTAAAATGCATCCGCCGGATAAGAAAAATACCAAGACTGCTCCTTCGTGATGATCTGCAGGGAGGAATATGCCCTGCCTTCCCTGTCAATATGATAGGCCGGTATGACGGAAAGCATCTGACTGCCTTTTTGATGTTTTAAATACCAGCCCTCAAAGTATCCCTTCTTTTTCTTTGTCCCCTGAAATGCATGCGGGTTGTTCATGTGTTAAATCCTCCTTTGCCGGATTATCGATTAAATTTCCTTTATAGTCAAATCTGGAGCCGTGACACGGACAGTCCCAGGTTAATTCCTCTGGATTCCACTGGAGCACACACCCCAGGTGAGGACAGGTGAGAGATACCACAAATACCTCTCCGTTCTCATCTTTGTATGCTCCTGCTTTCTTCCCCTCGTATTCGATCAGGCCGCCCTCTCCTTTTTTGAGCTGGTCCGCTTCCTCCTTAGGGATCTTAAACCTCTCCAGTATAAATCCCCGGGCAGTCTGGGCGCTCTCCTTTGTCAGAGCCTTTGCTGAAGCTTTCACATGAAGTCTCTGAGGCGAAAATACATGAGAGAAGGCATTGTTTCTTTCTATTATATAGTCGGTGATCAGAAGAGCCGATGCCATGGACGAACTCATGCCCCATTTTTTAAATCCCGTGGCCACAAACCATCCCGGCCTGGAATAGGAATAGTATCCGATATACGGGATTGAATCGATGGTCATGCAGTCCTGGGCGGACCATTCTGTATCCACCCGGCAGTGCTCCCAATACTGTCTGGCAGTAAGCTTAAGCATTTCATACTGTCCTCCCAGCGGGTTTTCTCCAGTTCTGTGACCTCCGCCTCCCAGCAGAAGGTACGGTCCGTAAGAACGGAAGGACAGGCTGTCACCAGCATCAATCCCCAGATACATATGCTCCATCTGTTCTGTCCCCGTAAGCGCCACCACATAGCTCCGTTCCTGGTGCATCCTGAGAAAATAATAGCCAGGTCTGTTCATAATCGGATAATGTGTGGCGAAGACGATATTCTCAGCTTCCACCGTACCGTGTTCCGTGATAATGCGGTTTCCCTCAACCTCATTCACCATCGTGTGCTCATAGATCTCCAGTCCTTTTGCCGCCGCTTTTAAGAATTTCAGCGGATGAAATCTGGCCTGTCCGGCATACCTGACCGCCCCGGCTACAGAAAACGGCAGTTCTGTCTGGTCCGCAAAGACAGCGGGAAGTCCAAGGGACTGGGCCGCATGCACCTCCTCCTTCAGCGCCTCATCCCGGAACCTGGAATACAGAAAGGAATCACACTCTTTAAAATCACAGTCAATCTGAAGATCGTTTATCAGCTCTTTATACTTTCTCACCGCAGTCTGATTCATGAGGGCATACTGCCTAGCCTGATCCTTCCCAACCTCCCGGATCAGTTTTTCGTAAATCAGACCGTGGGATACCGTGATCTTGGCTGTTGTCCCTTTGGTCTGTCCGCTGCCGATCCTGTCGGCCTCCAGCACCAATACTTCCCGGCCTTCCCTGGCCAGAAAATACGCTGTCAGGATCCCGGCCATCCCTCCGCCGATGACTGCGGTTTCAACCTTTTTTGTCCCTTTTAGAGGAGGATAAGACGGCATATCCACAGTCTTTTCCCAGATCGTATCCATAAAAATCCCTCCTTTCATTGATTTTTCTTTTTAGGATGGCTAAAATGCTGCCGTACTATTCATTCCGATATTGTTAGCACTCTTTATGATTGAGTGCTAATTTTCTCTTGACTTTCCCCTTCTATGGCTCTACAATATTATGCAGAACGGCAGATTCTTGTCCTGCCGCAGAACATAAAGAAAACAACGATCAATAGAAATAAAATGCAAAGGAGTGTGTATATCATGGCACAAAAACATGGTAACCTTTCAATTAACAGTGAGAACATTTTTCCAATCATTAAAAAATGGCTGTATTCTGACCACGACATCTTCGTCCGGGAGCTGATCTCCAACGGATGCGATGCCATCACAAAGCTTCGGAAGCTGTCCTCCATGGGTGAATTTGAATTGCCGGAGGATTATAAAGAAAAGATCGAAGTCGTTGTGGATGCCAATGAAAAAACAATGAAATTTATCGACACCGGTCTGGGTATGACTGCCGATGAGATTGAGGAGTACATTACACAAATCGCATTTTCTGGCGCTACTGAATTTTTAGAAAAATACAAAGACAAAACAGACCAGGATCAGATCATCGGTCACTTCGGTCTGGGCTTCTATTCTGCTTTTATGGTAGCCGACAAGGTAACCATCGACAGCCTCTCTTATAAAGAAGGAGCTCTGCCGGTACACTGGGAATGTGACGGCGGAACAGAATATGACATTGAGGACGGTACCAGAGAACAGATCGGTACACAGATCACTCTGTTTTTAAATGAAGACAGCCTGATGTTCGCCAATGAATCCAAGGTAGAGGAAGTCATACAGAAATACTGCTCTTTCATGCCGGTGGAGATCTTCTTAACCGATGCCAACAAGGAACAGGAATTTGAGACCATCGACGAATCAGAGCTGACTGAGGAAGATGTGGTTGTTGAGCATATCCATGAGGATGCCAAGACGGAAGAGAAAGAAAACGAAAACGGCGAGAAGGAAACTGTGGAGGTCTCCCCTGCAAAGGATCTTGTAAAGATCAACAAACGCCCGGTTTCATTAAGTGATACCCATCCTCTCTGGATGAAGCATCCAAACGACTGCACAGACGAAGAATACAGAGCATTTTACCACAAGGTATTCTCTGACTTTAAGGAGCCTCTGTTCTGGATCCACCTGAACATGGACTATCCGTTTAATCTGAAAGGAATCCTATACTTCCCTCAGATTAATTCAGAATATGATTCTATCGAGGGAACCATCAAGCTGTATAACAGCCAGGTATTCATCGCCGACAATATCAAAGAAGTGATTCCGGAATTCCTCATGCTCCTAAAAGGTGTCATTGACTGTCCGGACCTTCCTCTGAATGTTTCCAGAAGTGCGCTTCAGAATGACGGATTCGTCAAGAAGATCTCCGACTATATCTCTAAAAAGGTAGCGGATAAACTGACCGGCATGTGCAAGACTGACCGGGAGACCTATGAAAAATACTGGGATGATATCAGCCCGTTTATTAAGTTTGGCTACATCAAGGATCAGAAGTTCGGAGAAAAGATCAAGGATTATATTCTGTTCAAGAACATGGACCAGAAATACCTAACCTTAAGTGACCTGGCTCCAGTGCCTGCTGACGAAAAAGAAAAGACGACCATCTACTATATTACGGATGAAGTACAGCAGAGCCAGTATATCAACATGTTCAAGGAGCAGGGACTGGACGCCGTGATCCTGAAACACAACATTGATTCCGCGTTTATCTCCCAGTTGGAGCAGCAGAGCCAGAACCTGGCCTTTAAGCGGATCGATGCGGATGTGGAAGGTGCGCTGAAAGAGGATTCCGATGAGGATCTGACGGATATCACAACAGCCCTGACAGAATTATTCAGAAAAACTCTGGGCAAAGAAAACCTGGACGTCCATGTGGATAAGCTGAAAAATGAGGATGTATCCGCAGTCATCACCCTGTCCGAGGAAAGCCGACGGATGCAGGATATGATGAAGATGTACGGAATGGCTGGCATGGATCCGTCCATGTTCGGAGGGGCAGAATCCCTGACCTTAAACGCCAACAACCAGCTGGTTCAGTATCTGTTTGAACACGGAGATGCAGAAAACACACCGATCATCTGCGAACAGCTGTATGACCTGGCAGTTCTTAGCAACAAACAGCTCCCTGCTGACCAGATGACCAAATTTATTGCCCGGAGCAATAAGATCATGCAGATGCTGACAAAATAAGAGAAGTTTTTTAGATAACAGAGGATGGCAGATGAATTCTGTCATCCTTTTTTACTGCCCTTTTTTAGTTTTATATCGAATGCCAGAGCTCTCTCAATCTATCCTTCCGGTGCAAAAAATGAGAGGACATCCATCTTTATAAATGATAATATGGAACCACTGAATTATAGACAAGGAGGGATGAAAAGAATTGAACTGGGAAGAAAAACTGCAGAAGATCATCGATCACATTGAGCACCATCTGCAGCGGAAGGAAGAGCCTGTCGACACTGAAAAGATCTCAGAGATTGCCGGATGCTCCTTTAGCTTTTTTCAAAAGGTCTTTTCCTACATGAACGGGATCAGTCTCTCTGAGTATATCCGTTTCAGAAAGATGACCCTGGCCGGCTATGACTTAAAAAGTACGGATATGAAAGTATTGGAGATCAGCTGCAAATACGGATATGAATCTCCCACATCCTTTACAAGGGCATTTCAGCAGTTCCACGGGATTACACCGACAGAGGCAAAAAATAAGAATGCCCGACTGCAGGTCTATCCTAAAATGCAGACTTCCTCAAAGCACTCTTTTTGCTGGAGATCTGAGAAAAAAAGTGCTTTCCGCCTCATTGGAAAAAGTGTCCGGGTATCAGGTTCCCCTGAGAAAGCGATTCCGGAATTTTGGAGCCAGTGTCAGAGAGACGGTGTATATTCCCGGCTGGTCTCAATGGATTCAGGGAATCCAAAAGGAACGTTCGGCCTGTGCAGAATTTGTGATGACCTTTCCGGTCTGATGGATTATTCCATCATGGTCACCTCCGAACAGCCTCTTCCTCCAGGGTTTCATGAACTTGTCATTCCTGAGACCGAATGGGCCGTCTTTGACTGTATAGGTCCTGTGCCCGGGGCAGTCCAGGCCGGCTGGAGGTATCTAAACGACGAATGGCTGGATGCATATCCTTTCCGCCATGCCGGGTGTCCGGAGCTTGAATGGTACAGCAGCGGGAATCCCTATGACACTCATTACCTGAGCCAGATCTGGATACCGATCATAACCGAATCATAAAAGGAGAAACACATATGGATGAAAAATTTCAGTCATTCCTCGAAACCGTAGATGAAAATAACAGGGACTTTGTAACAAAGCTGCATGATATTCTGCTGGAGCATCACTGCAAGTGCGAGATCAAAACTGCCAAAAGCGGCTATCTGGTTTCCTACATTCTACCTGAACCCAAGCGGACACTGGCCAGCTTTGTATTCCGCAAGGCAGGCATCAAGCTGCGTATTTATCCGGAGCATATAAAAGAGTATGAGAGTTTTCTTGACCTTCTTCCTGAAAAGATGAAAAAGGATATACGCAAAGCATCCGTCTGTAAGAGAATGGTCAACCCGGAGGACTGCAACCCAAAATGTATTATGGGATACCGCTTCTCGATGGATGGAGAACCCTATGAAAAATGCCGTTATATGGCTTTCATGCCCTTTCTGAATGAAGAAAACAATCCATTTATCAGACAGTTTCTGGAACATGAACTGCAGATGAATTCTAGAAATCATTCTAAATAACACAAAAAAGAAGGTATCACACCTTTTCTTGTGATACCTTCTGCAGGCCCATGGTTTTCCTGCGCCATAGGGCCTTTTATCCGTCATGTCATATTTTCTAAGCCTGTTATAATTGTCCCTGTTCTTCCCTCTTTGCCAGGTCTCCCATGATCGTATCATACCGTTTGTCCAGCTTATAAAGAAACAGCACAATGATGACAGTCACCCACACAAGGACAGGGCCGAACTTATATATGTTCAAAATCATGGCCAGAGCAGAACCCGGCTGGGCAGTGCTTCCAGCGGCTGAGCTTATGTAGCCTGAAATACCCAACAGGCTCGTCATCGTGGCTGCCGCAAGCCCGTTTCCGATCTTTGTCCCCACGGAACCGCAGGCAAAGATCAGGCTTTCCTGGCGCACATGATGCTTCCACTGTCCGAATTCCACCACATCACCCAGCATTCCAAAGATAATGGAATTTAACGGTGCCAGACAGAGCGCCCGGATCACACAGCTGAACAACAGCCAGACAAAACTTTCAGGGTTTAAAAAGAATACCAGCTGTCCTGCCAGGGCACAGACTGCCCCAAAAAGAGACATATTCCTCTTTCCAAATTTCCTTAACAGCAGGGGACAGATGCACGTAGCCCCCATGAGTACCAGTGTCTCTGTAAAATACAGCACGCTGTACATCCAGCTGTCATTATAAAGTATATATTTACAATAGTACGGAAGGATCGTTCCTGTCAGGCTGTAAATGACATTCTGCATCATCCACAGGACCAGTACTGCCCAGAAGTACTGGTTTGTGAGTAAATACTTCATAGACTTCAGTATAGGCTGCTTCTCCTTTTTTGTCTCCGCCGCCGGTATATGGACATTTTCTTTGCAGTTGATAAAGCAGACCAGCAGCAGGATCAGCGCGATCACCGCCCAGATCGTGATCGTCTTGACCCAGGCAGCCTGGTCATTGCCCAGGATCTTTACAAGCGGAAGCGAACAACCCACCGCCATGATCCGCCCGAACGGGGACATCCCCATCCTCACAATGCTCAGCATATCACGCTCTGTAGAATTTCTGGTCATCATGGCAGACAGACTTCCATAGGGCAGGCTCAGCATAGTGAAACATACGGTATTACACAGGTTGTAAGTGATAAAAATGTAGACCAGCTGCAGAAGATCTGTGGTCATGGGCACTGTGAACAAAAGTACCACAGAAATGGAGTACGGCAGCGCCATCCACAAAACCCACGGCCTTGATTTTCCCCATTTTGAGTTGGTCCGCTCCACAACAAAGCCCATAATGATGTCAGAGCATCCGTCAAAAAGCCTTGAGACCAGCATTACCACACCGATGGCCGCCACGGAGACACCCACATAATCTGTATAAAATATCGTGAGCAGGCTTCCGATCATCCCGTAAACCACATTGATCGCCACATCGCCGGAGCCGTAGGCAAAGCGCACCCTCCAGGGGATACTTTTAAAACTATTGTCAGTTTCCGTCGTCTGTTTCTCCATATCTTTCCTCCATAAACAGTTGTTTTCCGGCGATGGCTTATTCGTTGGCAAACGGATCCAGGATCACTTCCAATGCTTCTCCTTTCTGCATTGCCTTTAACCCTGTCTCAAAATCTTCCAAGGGCAGCTTGTGGGTAATCATCTTTGTAAAGTCTACTCTATTGCTGGACAAGAGATTTGCCACATTTTTCAGGGTGTAATTGCCGATAAAGTTGCCATAAACCGTGAGACCCCTTGCTGTGATATCGTTCTGGCAGATTTCCTGTCTGGCGACGCCGTTCTGTCCGAAGAGCAGAATGCTTCCTCCGCTTTTGACTGCCATGAGAGCGTCGTTGATCAGCACTCCCACTGCATCGATGACGATATCTGCCCCGTTTCCATCTGTCTCATTCAACACTTCTGTCTTTAAGTCCTCTTTGGCAGGATTGATCACCCGGTCTGCTCCCTGGGCTTTCGCATACTCCGTACGGAAATCCGATACCTCAGAAACAAGAACTTTTCCGGCTCCGCAGGCTTTCATCAATGTGGTAAAGTATAATCCGATCGGTCCGCCTCCAAGTACCAGGGCGGTATCTCCAGGCATAACTTTCAGCTTTTTCACTGCGCCCATGACACAATTTAACGGCTCTGCAAAAATGGCCTGATCAATTGGAATCTCCTTTGGAATCCGCACCATCTGTTTTTCAGGAGCCACCGCATACTGGGCGAATACTCCGTCTTTATGGACACCCATGGAGCCCATGTGCTTACACAGGTTGCTGTTTCCGGTCTGGCACGGTGTGCAGACTCCGCACGGCACATTGTTATCCAGGATGATGTGGTCTCCCACTTTCAGATCCATCACGTCACTGCCTATTTCTGTGACCTCACCCACACACTCGTGTCCAAGGATGATTCCCTTGTTTGCCTCGATCCCAGGCGGGTTGCGCAGGATATGTACATCTGTGCCGCAGATGCTTGCGGCCAGGATCTTGATCTGTACATCGTCTCCGTGGCAGACCTTTGGAACAGGCCTCTTAGTATATTCAAATTCTCCTAAATCTTTAAATACGATTGCATTCATTTTATCACTCATCTTTTTCTCCTTCCAGATCTCCGTTTATTTTTCATCCAAATATGCCTGATGCAGTTTCTGACAGAACTTAAGGCTCATCGTGCCGTCATGGGCTGTCGTCTCCGGGCTGCGTCCGTTCTCTATGCAGTCCACAAAATTCTCCAGTTCATTATAAAACGCGTCTCCCCAGCGGTTCATAAAGTCCTCCTGGCATTCCTCCACATATCCTTTCTCTGTAAAAGAAGACACATAATTTTTCCTCGGCACGCTGTTTACACGGATGGTGCCTTTTGTTCCCACGATCTCTGATTCCACATGGCTGCATGTGGCAGTTCTTCCCACCTGGATGTATGCAGTTGCCCCATTGTCCATCTTGGTCAGGGAAAATCCGTTGTCATAGTCGTCATATTCCTCCAACCCTTTGCACACATAAGCGCCTCCAAAAGCATGGCAGTCCTCGGGATCCCCTTCCAGGAACCACCGTGCAAGGTCTGTGTCATGGCTGCCCATCTCGATAAACCACGGTACATAGATTCCGTTTTTCACACCTTCTAAGTGGGCGTCCAGCACAGTGGACGGATCCAGACTGACCCCTTTAAACAGGATCGGTGTACCGATCTCACCGTTTTTGATCTTTTCCTTTGCCTCTGCATAAGAAGGATCAAATCTTCTCATAAATCCCACAGTGAAGCACTTATCTGAATTTTCTCTTACTGCCTCTTCAATGGCCAGGCAGTCCTCCACCTTTTTCGCCAGCGGCTTTTCACAGAAGATATGCTTTTTTGCCTTGCAGGCAGCAACCACCTGATCCTTGTGGGCGTCTGCCCCTGTGGCGATCAAAACCGCGTCGATCTCTGGATTTTGAAGCATCTCACCGCAGTCCGTATAGCCGTAAGGAATGCCGAATTCTTCCTGGACTGCTTTGACCTGGGCCTCCCTCATATCACATACGGCGATGACTTCTGACTGCGGGATACGGCAGTGAAGGTTCCGGATACGCATGCGTCCCATATTTCCTGTTCCTATAATTCCAAATCTGATCTTTCCCATAGCTTTTTGTCCTCCTTACAGACCGGTTTTTTCTCTGATATAGTTTCTTGCCATGACTGCGTATTCAAATGGATTAGCCTTTGCCGGATCCTGTTCCGCCTCCACGATGAACCAGCCCTCATAGCCAGCCTTGTCAAGCTCCGCAAAAACACCGTCATAATCCACACATCCGTCTCCCGGAATCGTAAAGCATCCTTCCAGCACTGCTTTTCTGAATTTAAAGCCTTCTTCATATGCCTGATTCATTTTATCCCTGCGGATATCTTTCAGATGCACATGTCCGATTCTGTCACCGAACAGTCTGGCTGCTTCCACCGGGTCCTCATCTGAAAACGTAAAATGACCAGTATCATAGCAGAGAAATACATATCGTGGATCTGTATGGTCCATCAGCCGTTTTGTCTCCGCAGTGGTCTGTACCACCGTAGCCATATGATGGTGAAAGCACAGTTTAAACCCACGGTCTGCGGCGATCTTTCCCAACTTGTCAAGTCCTTTGCACAGCAGCTCCCACTCCTGGTCTGTTGCCTTTGGCTTGTTGTCTCCAAACATAGAGGTCTCCTCTGCAAACAGACATCTTGTCAGTTCACAGACATTGATGCGGGATGCCCCCACTGCCTCCAGAAAGTCCAGCTGTTTGATAAACGCCTTTTCATTGTCTTCGTACGGTTCGGAGCAGAGAAAGGAAGAAAACCACTGGCTGGCGATTTCCATATTTCTCAGTTTTAAAGCCTTATTCAGTACTTTGGGATCGGTTGGGAACTTTCCTCCCACCTCAGTGCCCTGGAATCCTGCCAGGGAAGCCTCGGAGACCATCTGCTCAAAGGACAGGTCTCCCCCCAACTGAGGCATATCGTCATTTGTCCACCCGATGGGTGCGATTCCTAATTTAACATTTTGAAACTTCATGGTTCTCCTCCTTTAGCATAATTCCCACTGTCTGCTCTTTACAGATTTCAGAACAGCGCTGATAACTCCGTCCACTTTTGCGCCCATAGAAAAACTTCCCTCATAGCTGCCGCCATTCATGGCCTGCATCAGCTCATGTGCCTGCAGTGTCTTCATATCGTCAAAGGCAATGGCGATGCCTCCTGCCGGCTGAAAGTATTTGAATCCGTTGTGCTCCGGATTTAAAAGAACTGTGCGGAAACCGCAGTCCCGTCCGTTGTCCTTATCTGCATCTGCCTTGAAATAAACCTGTACCTCACACATTCTCTCCAGATCATAAACCACGGTACCCTCGGTTCCCTGGATCTCATAATAGAAGTAATTCTTTCTGCCTGTGGCAACCCGGGATGCTGAGATATCTCCGATGGCTCCGTTTTTGTATTTTACAAGGAAGGTGATCAGATCATCATTCTCTACTGTTCCCATCTCGTTTTTGCCTGGAAGCGGACGTTCTGGTATGACAATAGAATCCACGGCGTTCACCTCTTGTATGTCCCCCAGGATCATCTGGGATACAGAGAGCAGATGACTTGCCAGATCTCCCAAGGCACCGGAACCGGCAAATTTATTTACATGTCTCCATGTGATCGGCTGCTTCGGATCCAGCAGCATATCCTGGTCGTAGGTTGCATGGATTCTCATGATCTTACCCAGTTTTCCGCTCTGCACTAAATCCTTTACATATTGGTTAGCAGGGTTCATGAGATTTGAAAATCCACAGTAATTGACCACGTTCTTTTCTGCCGCCAGGTCCGCAAGGATCTGTGACTGTTCTCCAGACAGGGACAGCGGTTTCTCGCAGAAGACATGTTTTCCGTTTTCTAAAGCCGCCTTCACCATCTCAAAGTGCATGCTGTTGGGAGTGGCCACATCCACCAGATCTATGTCCGGGTCTTTTACAATGTCGGTCCAGTCCGTTGTATAACGGTTGTAGCCTAAGGACTGAGCCATGTTCTTTACTTGTTCCTCGTTCACATCAGAGATCATCTCAAACACTGGCACGTCATCCCCGAATATCATTTTTGCGTTGTGGAATGCGGTTGTATGTGCCTTCCCCATCCATCCTGCTCCGATTAAACCAATACGAATTCCTTTCATTTTCCGATCCTCCTATACAAGATTGTGTTTTCATCCATAATAATATATTGTTATTTTCCGCAAGAGACCAGCGCACTGCAGCAACGGCTGTACCGCTTTCTGATCATGATAAAATATGCCGGCAAAATCATGTTTGACTCTTTACATGTTGTATTGTACAATAATCCATACAACAAATCACTATACAGGATTGTCAGGAAATAATAAAAAATTGCTTTTCAAAGGAGAAATGTATGATTGGAGAGACCGGAGTATTAAAAGACTCAGAGCGCTACTATTATGAACCTGATCCGTTTACCGCTGAGCATCTGTTTTATTCTCCCCACGGAGGGGCCTACCACTGTGACAAAGACTACTCTTTAAGCAGAAATTCTCTGGATGTAAACCAGATCATTCTGGTTGATTCAGGAACCCTCACAGTAGAGTACGAAGGGGAGACAAAAACAGCCCATTCGGGCATGATCGTGCTTTTAGACTGCAGAAAACCCCACAGATATTATTCCGGCGGAGATGATCTGCGCATGAGATGGTTTCATTTTACCGGCAACACAAGCCATGCCTATACGGATCTGCTGCTGGACCAGCAGGGATTTGTCATCAGTTCCGCCGACCTGATCCCTGAGATCGAGCACTGCTGCGAGCGGATTCTCATGCTGTATGGCAATGCGGAACCGTCTCCACATGTGGCCTCAGTCTATCTTCACAGACTGCTGGCCTTACTGGCCATCACCTCCAAAGAAAAAAAGAAAAGCGAACTGGAGCTTTCCATTGAAAAAACAGCAGAATATATGAAAGGGCACCTGGAAGAGAAAGATATCTCTCTGGAAGTTCTTGCGGAAATGGCAGGTCTCAGCCATTATTACTATTTGAGAAAGTTTAAAGAAATCTACGGACTGACGCCTCACAAATATCTCTTAACCCAGAGGCTCAGAAGCTCAAAAGAATTGCTGACCACAACCTCCCTGAGCATTGAGGAGATCGGGCTTACATGCGGCTTTTCCAATCCATCGCATTTTATTATGGCTTTCCGGAAAAATACCGATATGACGCCGTTTCAGTACAGAAACTTTTGGCGTTAAAAATTCGAGTGCCAAATGCGATTAGCGCAGTCAAATGATTACCTTACGCATTCTGTGTGCATCCCCGCGGAGCGTTTTTTTGTTCCATAGGGAGAACTTTCCTATGGAATAATAAAAAGCCCCCTCTGTGGGGGCTCTAAACTTTACAGAACCGGAATGTGATTTCAAATCCACCGGCATTCTGTTCCGGGATCCCGATCTGGATTCCAAGGCTGTCTGCCGTCTGTTTTGCCAGATAAAGCCCCATCCCGGTGGAGTTCTTTTTCTTTTCACCAGTATCTCCCGTAAAGCCTTTATCAAAGAGAAACGGCAGGTCATACGGCTTGACTCCCATACCATTATCCCGGACCGCCAAAATGATGTCCCCCGTCTCTTTATAATACTTTGTATATAGATGGATGCTGGCCGTCCCCGCTTCATGCACTGCATATTTGATGGAGTTGCTAACTGCCTGGCGGATCAAGAAAGAAAGACCCTTTCTGTCTGACAGCACACTGACATCTTCCACATCATTTATAATGGATATTTTCTTCTCTTTCAGCAGATTTTCATAACCTTCCAGCACTTCCCCGCAGATCTGAGGCAGTGGCAGCCGCTCAAATATATAATCTGTACATGCCGTCCGAAGTCTTGCATAGTACAGCATTCTCTCAACGTTCTCTTCCATATCGGTCCTTGCATATTCCATCCTCTGATAGACAACGGGCGACATCTCATCCTTCCGGTTGTCCAGAACAAAGGTCATCAGTGCCAGCGGCGTTTTGATTTCATGAGCCCATGACTCGATGTATTCTTCATATTCCTGGATGTCCGCCTCCTGGTCCCTGATCTGCCGTTCCATTTTTTCAAACAGGGTCCCCATCAGTTTCAGCGCCTCTTTTTCCTGGCCATTCATCTGTTGAAATATCATCCGGTCCTTTAAGATGCCTGGATCTTCTATAAGTCGCAAAAAGGCCTGTTCTTTTTTCCGGTCTCTTCTGTCCAGCCAAACTCCCAGACATCCATATAAAATAATGGTGGCCAGGATCACGGAAGGCAAAATGGCATAAAAACCTGCCGCATCCTGCAGCCACAAAAATATACAGAATATGAGATCCAGGGCCAATGTAAGCACCAGCCATTCTTTATATTTCACGACAATACGGATCAGTCTGTCAGTCATCCTTTTCTCCAATCTGGGCAAGGCAGTATCCTATGCCTCTTTTGGTCTCTATTTTGCAGGGCAAATGCAGCTTGTTCATTGTTTTCTTTAATCTTGTCATATTTACCTGCAATGCATTCTCATCGATGTACTCCGTAGTCCCCCAAAGTGTCTCAAAAAGCATGGATTTTGTCACCGTTTCATCCGGATGCGCCAAAAGAAGTTCCAGGATCTTCCCCTGGTTTTCGGGCAGGATCGCAGACTGTCCGTCCATATACACCGTGTAGGTCTGCCGGTCCAGCCTGATCCCTTTTAACTCTGCGAACCGGTCCCTGTCCTCAGATCTGCGTAGCAGATTTAAGATCCGGGCAGTCAGCCTTTCCTTATGGCAGGGCTTTGTCAGATATTCGTCCGCACCAAGTCCAAGGGCGTGCAGCTCATCCTTTAACTGGTCCCTGCTGGTCAGCACAAGGATTGGTACCGTACTTCTCTGCCTGATGGATTTGCAGATCTCAAAACCAGTGATACCGGGAAGATTCAGATCCAGGAGCACCAGATCCGGGGACCCATCCAGGATCTCTCTGGCAGCATCCACAAAGGATACGAGACACTCTGTCTCATATCCTTCCTTCTCCAAAATCGACACAAGCTCTTCCCTCATAAAAAGTTCATCTTCCGCGATCACAATCCTTTTCATCTCATCCGCCTTTCAGCCGTCGTCTCTCTTTAGCTCTGCCTGCCTTAAAATCTGTCGGTCACTCTTTTTCATAACAGCCAGTATATAGCCTAATTCTACCACACACAAAATAAGAATCATAGGCACGGCTGCCGCTGTCAAAAGCCCCCCTTTTCCCTGCAGGTCAGCAAAGGCAAAGCCTGTGGCCAGTGATCTGACCCCGAACAGGCTGCCTGAGGCAGCAACAGATACTGGAAGCAGGAAGAACCATTTGATCTGTCTTCTCGCTGATTCACACAGATATTTGATGTGGCATCCAAGGTGCAGGACTGTCCGGTATCTCTTTGCCGTCTGCTGCTGATGCATCAAAAACTGTACTCCCAGCACTGTATTGGCGATCAGCAGAAAGACCGTACCCAAAAAGATGGTCGTATAGCTGGCTGCCACCGTGTAAAACAGCTGTCTCCCCATACTGTTCAGGTAGCTTTCGTACTTCAGGGAAGTCTTATCAAGCTTCTCATTGATGTCCATAATCGTCTGCATAAGCCCTTTCTCCCTTACCACATCCCTCTTCAGTACTGCGTTCCAGTAAGAGTCATAGGTTCCGCCTGTCAGCTGCTCAAATACCTGGTCCGGCACAATGAGTCCATAGCTTATGGTGATCAGACGGTCCGTTACAATATTCTCCTGGCAGAGTGTATCCGACAGCTGGTACCTGTCATGATTCATTTCTACACTGGGACGTTTTTTCAGGGCACGCTTTATGACTCTGTCTGAATCCTGGTTTGTATATTCCCGGCTGTTATACAGGGCTGCCTGACGGTTGTTCAGACGTATCGGCGGTTCTTTCTTCAGTTTTAGAATACGGTTATACCCGGTAAGCGAAATCAGATAAGGCTCGTTAAAATACTGCAGGTTGTTTAAGAGCACGGTCCTGCCCTCGGAATCCTCCTGTGTTCTCACAGCTTCCCGCAGTTCGTCTCCAGAAAAAGTTCCCTCTTCCCTACTCCCTTTGAATAACCCTGTTTTCACTTGGAATGATTCCTGCATATAGGAATCCACTTTTATCCGGGCCAGTTCTTTTTTGATCTGTCCGGGCTCCCCCTCAAAGGTATAATCGATGACTCGCTGGTTTTTCAGGCCGGAATTTAAGCTGACAGAAGATCCATATCCAAAACAGCAGAGTGCAGCCAGCAAAAGCAGTGAGGAGACCGCTATGGAATCCGGCCGGAGCACAATCGTCTCCTGGATCTGGCGGAACGTGAAAACTGTCAGCCCCTTCTCGCTTCGCCTCCGCCTCAGAAACAGATCAAATAGGATTCCGATGCCGCGGAAAAGAAGGAAAGTCCCTGTGATCCCCAGAGCCATGGTAATGCCCATCTGACCTGCCGACTTCCATGCGTTTCCTTTCACAGCCTTGGCATAGGCGGCTGCCAGCATAAGGAGACTCACTGCTGCTTTCGTGGCTGTCATATACCTTTTATGCACCTTATGCCGTTTATCCTGGGATTCTGACAGCAGCTGGGTGATCTCCTTCGCCGCGATGCTGCCGCTTTGAATAAGCAGCGCTGCCAGCCGGATGACAAGGTATCCGGCCACGGTCCAGATGGCTGCCTGGAAAGAAAACGTAAAACGGTGCCCCACGATACCCAGTCCTACCGCTTTTGCGGTAATCAAGCTGATCAGTTCCGAAAGCAGCACTGCAATGGGAATTCCCGCTGCCAATGACAGAAGACTGTTCCATATATCCTCGGCCAAAAGCATGGAAAACAGTCTTTTGCGTCCCATTCCAAACATCAGGTACATGCCAAACTCATGGCTCCTCTGCTCCAGCTGGTATTTCCCTGAAAAATATACGAGGAAAAACAGAAAGAACAGAGAGACCATATAGAGTACAGGGATCAGCAGAAACAGTCTGTCAACGGCATCGCTCTCCATTTTTTTCAGGAACAGCATCACATCCTGGTTCTCTAAAGACAGAATCACATAGAACGCAACGATGGATATTACAAGGGATATAAACAGCAGTCCGTTATCCTTCCGGTTCCGCCTGCTGTTTTTTCTCACGATCTCAAAGAACATTGGCACTTCCCCCTCCCAGCTGGGCCAGCACGGCTATGATCCTCTCATAGAACTCCGGCTTGGATTCCCCCGGAGTCTTTTTCCTAAGCTGATGAAAAATGACTCCGTCCTGGATAAAAAGAATCCTGGAACAATAGCTGGCTACATTGGCATCGTGTGTCACCATAAGAATGGTGGATTTCTGCTCCTTGTTCAAATCAGACAGTTTTTGCATCAGAAGCTTGGCATTTTTAGAGTCCAGTGCCCCCGTAGGTTCATCTGCGAGCAGAATCTCCGGATTCAACAAGAGCGCTCTTGCCGCTGCCACCCGCTGCTTTTGACCTCCGGACAGCTCCGATGGAAACTTGCCCAGAATGTCACTGATCTCCAGACAGGCTGCCAGCTCATGCATACGCTGCTTCCTGCCTCCTGCATTATGGATCGCTGCCGGCAGCATGATATTTTCTTCGGCTGTCAGATTGTCGATCAGCTCAAAGTTCTGAAACAGATATCCCATCTGTCTCCCTCTATAAACATCCAATTCTTTTCTGGTAAGCCTGCTGATCTCCTGTCCGTTTAAGAAGATCTTACCGCCGGTGGGACGCGAGGCCGTGGAAATGCAGTTTAGAAGAGTGGTCTTTCCAGACCCGCTGCTTCCCATAATTCCGATGAACTCCCCGTCCACAACCTGAAAACTGATTCCGTCCAAAGCCTTTGTAACATTTTCTTTTTTTCCATAATACTTTCTAAGAGACTTTATCTCTAATTTTTTCCCGGTCATTTTCTATCCTTTCTCACAGTCAGAAACCTCTGTTATTCGTCTGACCCTATTATACAAAATAATACCGTGAGAAAACACTTACACTTCCTGTAAGGTTTTGATGGAAGGATTTTTGGCAAAACAAAGCTGCACACTGAAAACAGCAGGCGGGATCGTGTTTTCCTGCCTGCTGTCTGTCTTTATTTTGTTCTCACGGTCTTCACCTTCGTATAGGCGCTGTAAACCTTCTTTCCTTTTACAATCCGATAAGAACGCAGCTTATAATAATACTTATGGTTTGCGGTAATGCCGATACTTGTATAGCCTGGGATATAGGCTCTGGAATCCTTGAGCATCTTATATTTCCCGTCTTTGCTCCTGGCACGGTAGATCCGGTAACCGTGGCCGCCATCTACTTTCTTCCAGACCACCCTGATGCTTCTTCTGCCGGGCTTTAACGTAAACTTGGGCGCTTTTGTCCTCGGCACTGCTTTCACTTTTTTAGAGAAGCTTCCATAGACGGTCTTTTTGCCCTCTTTCTTATAAGCGCGCACCTTGTAGTAATAAGTCTTTCCTGTGGTCAGCTTTTTGTTGGTCCAGGAGCCGGCTTTGGTCGTCTTCACCTTTTTATACTTTCCGTTCTTTTTTGATGCCCGGTAGATCTGATAACCTTTGACTCCTTTCACTCTCTTCCAGGAAAGCTTCACTGTCTTATAGGTCGTGGAGGATTTCACATTTGGTGCTCCCGGCACAAGCTTCGGAAGTTTCTCCATTTTCATAGCGTGACCGCAGATTTTACAGGAATACGTCTTCACACCTGTCTGGGTATAGGTTGGTTTTTTTGTTACGACACCCTTGTTTTTCTGATGGGGTGCATAGCCGTTCATATTCCTCTTATCCTTCACCGGACAGGCCGCTGCTTTGCATTTGTGCCAATGATGCGTATCGTCGCTGCTCCAGTTTGACAGCCAGTTATGGACATGATCCATTGTTACAGTGATCTTCGCCGCTTTGCTGGTGCTGACGGCAGTTTTCGCTCCGGTTGCCTGGTTATTTTCATTGGTCACAATGCAGTAATAGTACCTGGTACCGACGGTATCGGTCGGCGGAGTATACGATGCTTTGTCCTCTCCAGTCAGCTTCGTCCCGCCTGCCGTCACATTACGCTCGCTTTGGTACCATTGATACTCCAACGCCCCGCTATCGCCCACCCGGGCCTTAATCTCGAGTGCCGCTGCCCGGGTTCCTCTGTTGTAGAGGATTTCCTGTGTACTCAGGTCAGAGGTGATTTCAGGTTCCAGTGCATCCGTCTTCTGATAACTCGGTTCACTGCCTGAAGGATAGTTAATCGCAGCCAGTCTGGGAAAATATCCAATCCGCTCACCGGCTGCCGCATTAAGATCACGGTCTTCCGTAAAGATCCAGACGCCCGGATCGAATCCCTTCATCTTCTCACTCGCCCGGCCCGGACCGGTTCCGGTCATTTCCTGGCGGGTCAGGGACATTCCGTCCTTGTTTATTTTTGTAGTCTCCGTGAGAACTTTGTCTCCCCGTAGGCCCGCCATCTTCGCATCACTGTTTCGGTAGCTGTTCCTTATCTCACCATCAGACGAATTCGTTCCCAATAGGCCCCCATATAGGCTCATACAACTATCCGTAGTATAATTATTATCAGGATCATCAACAAAAGACGCGGCATAGACATCACCTCTTCCATAGCAGCTTTCTATAGCCGCCCGAAGATTAGACCCAGCCAGACCTCCCGCATAGGCCTTTACTTCTTGATTGTTAGCGCCATCCTGCGTTAGCGGTTTCGAGTTGTAAGCATAAGCAGCAGCCTTGCCACTTCCATAGCTGTTTTTTATACTTTTTGTTCGATCTTCCTTAAAAGCCGTATCACTCTCATTATACCCAACCAAGCCTCCCGCATAGGCCTGAACGCTTATCTTACCTGAATTTAAACTTGTACTATAGGCATCGCCGCTTCCAAAGCTGTTTTCTATATCAAAACTATTCCATCCAGCAAGACCTCCCGCATGGCTTATTGCACCTCCCACCCCATCAATAGCAACATAGGCATCGACGTTTCCATAGCTGTCTTTTATTTCACACGGTAGGGGTTCAGTCTGTTCCCCCTGAATCCCTCTTATACTGCTTCCAACCAGGCCTCCCGCATCACCCCCAGTACCTATATCTTTTCTATTAAGCTTAGAGGAAACACAGACTGCGCCGCCGCTTCCATAGCAGTTTTCTATGTGAACTCCCTCCCTCATAGTTCCAACCAGGGACCCTGCAGCAACATAGTTTTGCCCATTCGTAACCTTCACCATTACATAAGCGTTTTCAATTCCCAGATTCCGGATGGTTCCAGCCTCCACACGGCCAAAGAGGCCCACAAATGTATCATCCTTCGGGTCGTTTAGTTTCTCATAAACAACCATCCCCTTTATTGTATGTTTATCTCCGTCAAAGCTCCCCCTAAAAGGTGTTTTGTTCGACCCGATCGGCGCCCACGTATTGGAAACTTTCTCTGAACCATCCGACGTCTTGATTGTAGCCTTAAATGTTTCGTAACGTATATCTGGGTCTGGGGCTCCCGTCGTCTCTTTCTCAATCTTCAGGGGCGTTCCTTCCAGATCAATATCGCTCGTTAATTTGACGAATTTACCCTTGAAGTCACACTTCGGCTCATTCCTCACTACCGCGGAAAAGGCTGCAAGTTGCCCGGCGTTATTGATTTGCAGAGGCTCCTCCTTCGTGTAGGAAGTGTTATACTCATTTTTGATTTTATTATAAAAATTAGTATCATACCGATCCCTATAAGAAGTCCCTGTCTCTGCATCTACAGTTATGCTCTCCAAATACCTCCCCATCGAGCTGTCCGCCCCATAGATATCCTCCGGAAAGCTGAGTAAAACCGTTGTCACCGTCAGGCAAACCGCCATCATGATACACAAAACTTTGTTTCCTCTTTTCTTTTTCATCGCCCGCATCTCTCCTTTCTTTTCCTTGTTGCCGCATTCCACATTGTATTCCAGTTTTTCCCAGCAATCCTCGCAACGAACTTTCCCGTAAGGTGTCTGCTTTCCAAGAAATAAAATGGAGCGTCTGAAAAGGGTCCGGTTCCAAAATCCGTCAACTCCCATGACTTTGGAAATCCGCCCCCTTTTCAGGCGCTCCAGTCTTCTCTTTTTTCATCTCAAAACGGTGCCTTATCCTGCTCAGCAGCATATCCCTCTCCTTCTTTTCCTGTCAATTCTTTTTTCTATTACCTGAAAAAAAGACTTCTGTTCTTAATCATTATACAATAAAAAAAGGGATTTTTCTATCAGCCGGTATGAGGTTTTGGATAAAAATTTTTCTGCATTCAATCTGGCAGTATGAGGTTTTTCATGAGCACTGCGCTAAGATGGATTCCAAAGCCGCCTCACTGCTGCTGTGGGACCGCACGATTTTTGCCTTACTCCTTTTCGCCTCGCAGAGGGCACATTTCACCATCTTGTGGGAAACTGTATTGGTGAATAGAACAACTAAGTCAGGACTGCCTACCTGTTTCCCCAGTTTCGCGCTCATCTGGGTAAACACCTTTGCTTTGCAGTTATACTCTTTACAGATCCTTTTATACTGACAGACCATCCGGTCATGTCCTCCAATGATCACAACACTCATAAGAAACCTCCTCTGTTTGAAAAGGAGCCGGCAAAACCGGCTCCGGAATATCATCTCTTCTTTTACTCTGCCGCCGCAGCCAATGCTTTTCCGAGACTTACACAGTCTGCTTTTGCATCGTCGTCCGGAGTCTCATGGGCGATCAGGCCTTCCCCGTCGATCACCTTCGCACCGGCCCCTGTCATGCGGTCAGTCCAGTCACGCATCCATTCTCCGTCTCCCCATCCATAAGAGCCGAAAAGCGCAATCTGCTTTCCTGAAGCAAAGGCTTCCACTTCCTCAACAAAAGGTTCCATTGCTGATTCCTCCAGCTGCTCCACACCCATGGACGGGCATCCCAGCGCGAATGCCTTTGTCTCTTTTAATATGTCCGCAGAAGCTGATTCCACATCCAAAAATTCGGGAGTTCCTCCTGCAGCTGTAACTCCTTTAGCGATTGCCTCCGCCATGATACCTGTATTTCCTGTGCCGCTCCAAAATGCGATGAATACTTTTGCCATGATAGCTCCTTCCTATGCCGCAACGGTCATCTTTAAGATACCCCTGCCCTGCTGATACAATTTCCAGTAGACTTCTTTACATTTCTTATATTTTTTAAACAGTTCAAGTGCTTCGCATTGATCGCAGTAAACCTTCCACATTCCGCAAAGCCTGCAGTTCATCCCTCTGTTCTCAATAAATCCCAGAACATCCCCCAGCGGATAATCTAAGAACACACCGATCTCATGAGGAAAATCATCTTCCAGAAGCCTGCTTTTCAAATGGCGCAGACATTCTCCTGGCTCTGTTCCGGGATAGCCGAAATCAGCGAGCAGCTCCGCAATGCCTTCCTCCCTGAGTCTTTGATCCAGGTCCTTTTTCCGATACACATAAACCAGAACGGATCCTTCTCTCCAATCAAGCGCCTCCAGAAACAGCCCAAAAGGATTCAGCCTTTCATTCCAGTCACATATCTCCTGCCTGGCATCTGCACTTTTCTGATGATGATAATTAAATAAACTGCCGCATTTCATGCCCGCTAATGTAGGGGCACATTGCTCTACAATTAAATCTGATAAGGTTTTCTCTCTCATGCTTCACCTGCTTCATTTTTACACCGCGCGATGGTTAGTTCTAACTAACTGTAAACATCATATCACGTCGTCGAAAAAAAGCAAGGGAATATATGAGAGTCATTCTCATTTATTCCCTTGCTTATAAATTCTAAACCCGCTGTTATTAAAAATTAATATGATCGCTGTCCTTGTATGACCCCTCGCAGTTGGTGATGGCATCAATGGCTCTCATATCCTCATCACTGATCGTAAAGTCTAGATGTAAATTATCCTGGATCCTTTCTCTGGTCACGCTTTTTACAAGAGGCACCGTTTTATGCTGCATCGCATACTTCACACAGAGCTGTGCCACACTCACGCCGTTTCTCTCCGCCACTTCTCTGATCTCCTGGCACTGAAAGACTTTTCCATTTGCCAGCGGACTGTAAGCCTCTACAACAATGTCTTTTTCTTTACAGTATGTCCGGATCTCCTCCTGAAGACAGCTCGGATGAAACTCAATCTGATTGACCATCGGCGGGATCTCACATACTTCCAGGATCTCATCGATGTGATGGGGTTTAAAATTACTGACACCGATAGCCCCCACCTTCCCCGCTTTGTACAACTCTTCAAAAGCCTTCCAGGTTTCCCGGTTCTTCTCTATATAATTGTCATGAAACTTTACCGGCACGGGCCAATGGATCAGGTACAGATCCAGGTAATCCACACCCAGGTCCGTGACCGTGTTCTCAAATGCGGCCAGAGTGGACTCATATCCATGATCATCGTTCCAGAGTTTGCTAGTCAAAAATAAGTCTTCCCGCTTGATCCCGCTCTCCCGGATGCCTTTGCCCACCCAGACCTCATTGTGGTAGGCTGCCGCCGCATCGATATGGGTATAACCACATTCGATGGCTGTCTTCACCGCATTTACCGTGATCTCATCGCTGGGCGCCTTCCATGTGCCGAAGCCGATGGCCGGCATCTGTTTTCCGTTTGAAAGTGTCACTGTCTCCATAAAAGCAAAACCACCTTTCCTGTATCAGACTGCATTGACGTTTATCTTTATTATAGCAGACTTTCCACAGGTTTTGTTTAATGAAAATCTGTCCCCTTTACGCCAGTTCCCTCCTTACCATATGGCCTACGCCGTATTCGTCATAAACAGTCTCATATCTGGTTCTTTTATTTTCATCTCTGCAGTCAGATTCGTCAAAAGCACAGCTGCCCTCCGGGTAAAGATTGCAGAACCGCTCCATATTCCTCCTTGCAGGCACATACGTGGGGTCCAAGGCCCAGGCTGCCCGGAAATGTTTCATGGCTTTTATGTGGTTTCCGTTCTTCTCCAGCAGAATCCCCATCAGGTTGTGCGGCTGCGGTGCATGGGGATACTCCTTCATAGCCTCCGTTATTTTCTCTTCACAGACGCCGTATTCTTTATTTTCAATGAGATGTCTGACCTCCTCACATAACATTGTCAAGCTGTCTTTTTCTTTCTTACGATTTAACATCATCATCAAACTCCTTTCCTTTCTTTCTACCTTTATTATAAAAAGAATACTGTGAGCCGGATGTGAGGAAATGAAAAAAGATGTGAGATTCTTGTGAGGAATCCAACATGATAAAAAACAGGAACGGTAAAGACTTTCTTTCCCAATGTTGAAATCTGTATTTCCTTTGTTATAATGGTTCATAATCTTTAACGAAAGGAAGGAATCTTATGAAACCTCATAGAGTAAATATTGATGCTGACAAATGCATTGGCTGTGGATTATGCGCAAAGACATGTCCAGAACATAATATCGCCATAAAAAACAAAAAAGCGGTGGTCTTATTAAAAGACTGTCTCATGTGCGGACATTGTTCCTCTGTATGTCCGAAAGAGGCCATCTCAATCACCGGCTACAACACAAAACAACAGACGAAAAAAAATACTGCCCGTCTAAATCCTGATGAAGTCTTAGATGTGATTCGTTTCCGTCGGACCGTCAGACAGTTTAAAGACAAAAAAATACCGGATTCCGTGATTGCCCAGATTCTGGAGGCGGGAAGGCTCACCCATACTGCAAAAAATATGCAGGATGTATCTTTTATTGTCCTTGACAAAGAAAAGAACAAAGTAGAACAGATGGCAGTCCGCCTATTCAGAAAAGTCAAACCTATCGCAGACTTGTTTAGTCCCATGGCAAGAAATAATAAAATCCATGATCATTTTTTCTTTTTTCAGGCACCCACTGTTATTGTAATTCTTGCAAAAGACAAGACAAACGGGCTGCTTGCCGCACAAAATATGGAATTCGTTGCGGAAGCCAACGGGCTCGGACTGCTATACAGCGGTTTCTTTACATCCGCCGCGAATATTTCCAGAAAGATAAAGAGAACATTAAAAGTTCCCAGAGGGAAATGTGTTGCAATGACTCTGGTTTTAGGATACCCCAATGTAAGATTTCTGCGCTCTGCCCAGCGTGAGAAATTAGATGTGAGATATATGTAGAGGACGGAATCATGGAACAAGATTGTAAAAAAAGATTAAGCCAGATCATACAAGGTTTCACAGAGTGCAAAGATGCCTTCACCGCCATCGGTGATGAGACAAGACAGCTGATCTTATTCGTACTTTTAGAAAGTGACCTGTCTGGGATCCGTGTAGGGGAGATCGCCCGGAAAACGCATCTCACCAGACCATCTGTCTCTCATCACATAAAAATTTTAAAAGAGGCGGGAATCGTTGCCGTGAGAAAAGAGGGGACAAAGAATTATTATTATATAAGCTCAGATGAAACCCGCTGGAAACAGATTGCCGGGCTTATCAACCTTATATATGAGAGCGTTAAAAATAACAGCCATGATATTTCCAGGTAGTCAATAGGAGGAAACCTTATGATCTTATATTTTTCAGGAACAGGTAACAGTGAATATACAGCAAAGCGGCTTGCCCAGGAGTTACAAGATGAAGCAGTCAATCTGTTTCAGAAAATCCGCAGCCGCGATTACGGCGGTTTGTCTTCAGAGAAACCCTGGGTTATTGTCACTCCCACTTATGGATGGAGAATTCCCCGGATTGTACAGGAGTGGATGTCTAATACAAAACTCAGCGGGGCCAGGGATATTTACTTTGTTATGACGTGCGGGGGAAGTATCGGAAATGCGGCTTCCTATATAAAGAAGTTATGCTCAGGCAAAGGATTAAGCTTTCAGGGATGTATCCCTGTCATCATGCCGGAAAATTATATTGCTCTTTTTCAAGCGCCGGCACAAGAGGAGGCACTGGAAATCATTAACAGAGCGGAACCAGTCATAGCTGAGACAGCGCACCTGATAAAAAACAGGGAGACATATATACAGCCTGCCATCACTCTGAAGGACAGATTAAGCAGTGGTATCATAAATGACATTTATTACCCTGTCTTTATCCATGCAAAAAAGTTTTATTCCACAGAAAAATGCATCTCCTGTGGATTGTGTGAAAAGGTCTGTCCGCTAAATAATATCTCTGTTACAGATGGAAAGGCTGTATGGGGAAACCATTGTACCCACTGTATGGCATGTATCTGCCGCTGTCCTGCCGGGGCAGTAGAATATGGCAGCCACACCAGGAACCTGATCCGGTACCGCTGCCCCAAACATAGTTAGGTCTTTTTCACTCATCTACCAGCCGGTAGCCCACTCCGATCTCCGTTATGATATACCTCGGTTTGGCCGGTGTCTTTTCTATTTTTCTCCTGAGGGCCGCCATCAGGGCCCTCAGGGCCTGAGTGTCCCTTCCATAACCTTCACCCCATATCTCCCGGATGATATAGGTGGTAGTGAGCACCCGACCCATATTTTTAAAGAGCAGGACCAGAAGCTGATATTCCATTGGTGTCAGATGCAGAATCTTCCCATCCAGGGAAACGGCCCGTTTCTGGATATCCAGCCGCAGTCCGCCCACTTGAAAGGACGTCTGTTCCTTTGCTTTTGTTCCCTTATAGTAATGGCGGAATGCCACCCGGATCCTCGCCAGCAGTTCCGTGGCAGAGAATGGTTTGGTCAGGTAATCATCGGCACCTGCATCCAGGGCCGCAGCCTTTTCCCTGTCCTGGTCCCTTGCCGATACGATGATCACCGGCATCTCCGACCAATCCCTGACGTTCTTTAAAACATCCATACCGTCCATTTTCGGAAGGCCCAAATCCAGAAGCATCATATCCACAGGCTCTGAGACAAGCGCATTCAGGGCACTCTCGCCGGAGTTTGCCGTGATACATTCAAAGCCCTCACGCTTCAGGGCATAACTGATAAAATTGCGGATCTGGGGATCATCCTCCACAATAAGAATGCGTTCATGATAATGCTCCATTGTTTCTTTCCTCCTTGTTCCATGGAACCGTAAAAGTGAAAACAGCACCTTTGCCGTCCGGGCGGTTTCCTGCTTTTATCGTTCCTCCATGTGCTTTTATGATCGTATCACAGATAGCAAGGCCGAGGCCGATCCCCTGTTTGGAATCTGTTTCTCTTGTACTGGAAGTATAAAAGGTCTCAAAGATCTTCGGAAGATCCTCTTCTGAGATTCCTTCTCCCCGGTCCGCCACTGTGATCGTTACCATGCCTTCGTGTTCCGGGGCTTTTACAGAGACAGTGACCGGCTCCTCCGGTCTTGAATGCTTTACCGCATTGTCCAGAAGATTTACAAACACCTGCTCCATGAGCCTGGCATCCATGGGAATCAAAAGAAATTCCTCCGGCATTTCTACCTGGATCTCATGCTCGGGAGCCCTTTTTCCAATGACCGCAATGGCTCCCCCAATGACTTCCTCCAAAGCTTCCGGCTCTTTTTTAATATTCAGCCGTCCGTCCTGGAGCCTTGTGAGGCTTAAAATATTTTCTACCAGGGAATGCAGCCAGTCCGCATCCTTGTGAATTCCCGCAGCCATCTCATGGCACGGGTCGTCTTTGTCTGTCATACCGATGAGCATTTCAGAAGTACCCATGATGCCTGACAATGGGGTTCTCAGATCATGGGAGATGGCCCGCAGAAGATTCCCCCGGTACCTCTCCTGCTCTATCTCCGCCTCCTTCTCCTGCGCTCTCACCGCGTCCTCCTTCACTCTGGTTGTCAGGGCGCTGGTAAAGATGGCGGTAATGGTCATGATCACAAATGTGATCAGATACCCCGGATTATAGACGGCAAAAGAGTAGTATGGCCTTGTGAACAGCCAGTTAAATAGAAACGTGGCGATGACGGAGGCCGTAAGCCCAAACACGTAACCCTTTGTGAATCTGGATGTCATCAGCACGGACAGCATGTAAACGATCACAATGTTGGATTCCTGAAACTTCATTTCCCTGAAAATGATCCCCACGGCGGAAGCCAGCAGGAGGAACCCTGCCATGACCAAGAACTGCCAAAGCATTGGCTCCTTGTCTTCTTTTGTCTGCATAATGTCCCTCCTTAACCTA
>OAWB01000302.1_pt1 | contig 38897 bp, 44 predicted proteins | sample 1550621 | NCBI WGS metagenome assembly OAWB01 (sample SAMEA2580107, study PRJEB22360) | human gut metagenome | biome: human gut; feature: human-associated habitat; material: faeces | place: Denmark | collected 2008/2010
AGGTATTTAAGGGAGCTGAATCCGGAGGTGACGGTCGTGACCAAAGCCTGTCCGATGTTTGTGCCTCTGGTGGAAGAGGGGCTCATCGATGACAGGATCACGGAGGATATGGTGTCCAGGTATCTGAGGGAATTCGACCAGTATCATATCGATTCTCTGATCCTGGGATGCACACATTACCCATTGCTTCAAAACCCTATTAAGAATTTTGTAGGGGAAACGGTGACTCTGATCAACCCTGCCTATGAGACTGCAAAGTCTCTGAAGGAACTGTTAAAAGAGCGCAAAATTGCCGCAGAAAGCGGACACGCCGCAGAATATGAATACTATGTCAGTGACATGGAAGACCAGTTTCTCACCTTTGCGGACCGAGTGCTGCCGTGTCATGTAGAAAATGTACAGCCGATTGATATTGAAAAATATTAGAGGAGACAAATGAAGAAAGAAGTAATTATAAATATTTCCGGCCTTCAGCTGGATGTCAGCTCGGAGGAACCCATCGAATTGATGACTACAGGGGCTTACTATCTGAAAAATGGAAAGCATTATATCATGTATGATGAGCTGACTGATGACTCTCAGATTGTAAAGAACCGGCTTAAGATCAGTCCGAAGGTTGTGGAAGTAACAAAAAAGGGAGCCAGCAGCTCCCATATGGTTTTTGAGCGGGGAAAAGAAAACCTCACTTACTACGATACTCCGTTCGGCAGTCTTTTGCTTGGCATCAACACCAGCAAGATTGACCTTCAGGAGACAGAGGACAGCATGGCCCTGCATATTGACTATGGTCTATCCATCAACTCAGATCATATTTCAGACTGTTCCATTGACGTATCCATTGCGTCGAAAAACACGGAACACAAAGACTGCGCAAACTGTACCCAGTAAAATACCGCCGAGGACATCGGTAGGATAATGTACATACAGGTACAGCCTGCTGAATGCGATCAGCGCTGCCAGGACAAAAGCTGGGATCCCCAGCTTTTTGTCGTATAAGTACAAAAATACTGCCGCGCCGAACGAGGATGCGGAATGTCCGGACGGAAATGAATAGCGGCCGGGAGGCGGGATCAGCAGTTTGATATCCCGGTAGGTAAAAGGTCTTGCCCTGCCTATCAGAGGTTTGATGATCTGGTCCCCGATGATGTTGGCGATTAGCATAACGATCAGCATCCCCAGGCCTGCCTTTCGGTATTTTTTTGTAAACAGAAGAATGACGGCAATCAGAATCCAGACGGTCCCTGCATCGCCTAAATGGGTGATCCGGGTAAAGAAACTGTCCAGAAACGGAGTTCTCATGTGCGTTTGGATGAAGTCTAGTATTTGAAAATCCATAACTGCTCCTTACTTTTTTTCTTAAATTATATCACAAAAGATGGCTTCGTGTTATAATATCAAAATGAATTACAACAGATAGAAGGAATAAAAATGATTACACTAGTTGCAAACCACATCGGAGTGGATACCTATCTTTGGCTCCGCGAAGCCGTCGGTTTTAAAAAGCTTTCAAGGACTCAGGCAGTTAAAGCGCTGAAAAACAGTCTATATGTAGTAGCGGCCTATGCGGATGACAGAATCGTGGGCATGGGACGTATCGTAGGGGACGGAGCAGTGATCTGCTATATTCAGGATTTGATGATACATCCGGACTATCAGAGGGCCGGCGTCGGAAGTAAGCTGATCGAGAATCTGGCTGCTTTTGTGGAAAGTATCCGGGAAGACGATACGGAGATGATGCTGGATCTGATGTGTGCAAAAGGAAGAGAAGCCTTTTATGAGGCACATGGTTTTATGGCCCGGCCGAATCAGGATCTGGGGCCTGGCATGATAAGGTACTTAAATGAAAGGAGAGAATGAATAGATGGAAGAAAAAAAGTATGACCCTTATACAGGGGAAGAAATCAAGGAGCCAGTGGAGGAGGTTGGAGACCAGGCAGAGCAGGCGGCAGTCCAGAGCGAACCTGTGGCAGAGCAGACGGAGTCCGAACCATCTCCTGATACGATCGTAGTGGGGGAAAGCGGATATTATTATCAGGAAGAAAGACAGCAGGATTATGGATATCAGCAGAACCAGACAGGGGCACAGGCATATGCGGCTCAGGAGGAACCTCCGAAAAACAATCATGCGACTGTTTCACTTGTGCTTGGCGTTGTATCCATCGCATTGGCATGCTGCTGTTTTCCCGTAGCTTTTGTGCTGGGAATTGTGGCAGTTGTCTTGTTTTGTATTTCACCTAAGTTTATGGGCAAAAAGGACGGAAAGGCCGTTGCAGGCCTGATCTGCGGTATCTGCGGTATTGTTTTGTCCATAATGATCACTGTGTTTGTGGTTGTAAATATTGCAAGCGGTGACTACCAGAATTATGTGAACAATTATGACACTCACAGCAATGATGATGACGATGATGACTTCTGGGATGATACGGATGACACAAATTCCGATGATGTGAATACAAGTGACAACTGGAATGAAGATGTCTAAATGATGGATAAGATATGGACACTGATCCCGGCCTTCCCCTGCGTTTTTAAAATGGTCACGCATCTTTATTGTCCGGCCTGCGGAGGCACCAGGGCGGCTCTCGCCTTTATACAGATGGATTTTGTTACTTCACTGAAATGCAATCCTATTTTTATGTATTTGGTGTTGGTTGGAGGCTGGGTTGGTATTGGTGCCCTGATCCGAAAGGCTGGGAGGGGTACCGGAAGTTTTTTCCGTTTCCGCATGTGGATGCTGTATGTGGGTTTGGTCCTGTTTTTTGGATTTGGAATCTTGAGGGACATAGGACTGTATTTTTATCACTATGATTATTTGGGAGATTTTTATTAGAGCAGAGATAAATTCCGGAGCTGAAAGACAGTTTCCGGAATTTTTAATTAAGTGTAAGTGTTTTGTATTATATGGTTGCTGGATACTGTGACCGGATTTTAAGATTGGAATAGTGGTATAATTTTATGAGGAAGGGGTGGTACCATGCAGAAAAAAAGCCTGATCAGCCATATTTGCTGGGTGTTTGTGTTTCTAATCCTGTGTTATGGATTTAGATATATCGATGCTTTTTTGAGAAATGGGTTTTTAGTCAAAAGACAGCTAAACTATATTTCCATCGTCATGACAGCAGAGCCATTGATGTATCTGATCTTGGGTGTAATGCTGGGACTGCTGCTTTTGATCAGTATGAGTTACAATGTCTCCAGACGGCAGATGGTAAGTGAACTGTTGATTGCAGAAATTCCGGTTTTATTTTCTGTGTTGAATGAACTGGTGAGGGACCTAATGGTGAATCATGGATTTATGGTGAACAGAGTTATCAACAGGTCATTCTCTTCAGCACGATGGATCGCAGTTCCATACATTTTGTTTTTGTATATATGTAGAATAAAATATTTACATAGGGTGGGAAGATAAAGAGAAGGCAGAAGAAGCAAGGATCAAAGATTTGCTTTTTCTGCCTTCCACTTTTATATGGTATCCTCCCACTGTTCAAAGTCAGGGACCGACAGCGGTTTTGAAAAATAATAACCCTGGACAGTTTCGCAGTGGACACTCTCAAGGATCTGGATTTGTTCCTGTGTCTCTATTCCCTCAGCTACAAGCTGGATTCCCAGTTTATTTGCTATTTCGATAAAACCAGAGATAAGATGTACAGCTTTTACATTTGTCATATCTGCAAAGAACTGGCGGTCCAATTTTACGGTATCTATGTCAAAGTCCTTCAACAGGGCAAGTGTGGAAAAACCAACGCCAAAATCGTCCAGGGCACATTGGAATCCAAGCCTGTGCATCTCTGTGATACAGTTCTTTACCAGCTTCCGCTGTTGTTCATCCAGAAAACTGTATTCGGTCAATTCAAACTCAATGATCCCGTCGGGTATTTGATACTTCTTCTTGATCTCTGAAAATTTTCTTAGAAAATTGAGATTTTTAAAATGTGCCCGGGACAGATTGACGGATATAGGAAACAGCGCCTTCTGTCGTTTGATACGGGCTTGCAGGTAAATACAGACTTCTTCAAACACATAAAGATCAAGCCTGCATATTTTATCGTTTTCTTCAAAGAGAGGTATAAAATCACCAGGACAGATCATTCCTTTCTCCGGATGAATCCATCTGGCCAACGCCTCGGCTCCGGTTATTGTCCGGTCAGACAACCGGATCTTGGGCTGGAGATAGACCTGAAAATAACGGTTTTTAATAGAACTTTCAAAAAGAGAGTTCAGCTCATATTCTATCCGTAGTTGTTTTGCCATACCAGGATGGTAGATATAACAGGGACCAGCACCATCCTGTTTCCGGCAGGCACTCCTGGCCCGGTCCTGTACGATGGTGACATCTAAACTTGGATCATCCACCAGATAGATGCCATATAAAAGTGTGAGTTCATATTCTATATCAGTAATCTTGTTAAAAGAATTAATATCCGCAGACAAATCCAGAAGACGGCGTGTGATGTTCTGGGCGCTGTGTTCCTTGAGACAGAGGAAAAAACAGTCCGAGTTATCTCTGGCTGCGGTCTCGCCGGTGCGGATAAAGTGCTCCAGTTTACTGGATACGTACTTTAAGGTGGCATTTCCGGCGGAAGATCCAAAATTTTCGTTGATCAGCTTAAAGCCTTTTATATTCATAAATACAACGGCATATGTTCCTGCTTTCATATGGGCGGCCAGTTTTTCATATGCCAGGCAAAACGCTGCCTCATTCATGCCGCCGGTCAACGGGTCCGTCAATGCAGCGGTTTTAAGCTGTCTGAATCTTGATCTGTAATACAGGACTAGTGACACGAAAACAGAACATATTATCACTGTCTTTAGTTTGAAAGTGCTTGAGATCATAAGAAAACTAAGAGAAACCAACACAATCCAAACGCAGGCAGACCGGATTTTAAGAAAAGCAAAAGCTCCTTTATCCCTTACGATTCTTTTGTTATTTTTCATCCTTATCACTCCATTCATAACCCCTTCTAATAAAAAAATAATATCATTGTTTCATAGGTCCAGCAATAAATAATCTGCGTACGTATACAAATAGCTTGTTGGAACTTTTTGATTATTGTATAATTTATTGAAATCAGACTAAAGGGAGGCGGAACGTATGAAACAAAAGCAGACATTGTTTAACTATGTATACCAGAATTTGAAAGAGCAGATCCTTTCCGGGCGTTTGCAGCACGGGGAAAAGCTTCCGTCTATGAGCCGCCTTTGCGAATTTTACCATGTGGGAATACGCACAGTGAAGGATGTGCTGCTCCGTCTGAAAGAAGAAGGCTACATCCAAACCGAGGAGAGAAAGGCTGCTGTTGTCATTTACAGGCAGGCTGGAACAGATGCTGCGGTCCGGTTTGTTCTGGAACGGAAGACCTCAATCCTCGCGGTTCATCAGACCATTGCCGTTCTTGTGCCGCCGATCTTATCTTTTTGTGCCCAACATTACAGTAAAAAAGATTTGGATTCCATGTTCCGGAGGCATATGAATACAAAAAAACAAAGTCCGGAAGAAAAGGGGCGTATTTGTGTCAATTGTATTTATGAAATGATGGACCACTCAGAGAATCTTTTACTCCGTGATTTATTCGCAAGTCTTGAAATCTATGCGCGGATGCCGTTCTTCCAGAACTATGAGCATTTTGTAGAGCTAGTGTTGAAATACAATGAATTTCACAGTATTGAATGGGTGCTGGAGGCGTTTGCGGCAAATGAGCCGGCAGAGATTGTCTCCCGGTTCCGCTTGCTGTTTCAGTCTGTCGTACCGGCTGTGGGCCAGTTTATGGAGGAATTATCCGAGCAGTGCGTTAATATACCTGAGGACCCGGTTTATGGTTACAGATGGGCAGCTGACTGTGGAAGGGGTCATTATTATATGCAGATTACCCGGGATCTCATTGATAAAATCGGGACAGGCAGATACAAAGAAGGGACATTCCTGCCGCCAGAGGCACAGCTTGCCAGTCAGTACGGTGTCTGTGTTGCAACTATGCGCAATGCGCTTTCCATGCTGAATGAGCTGGGATTCGGACAGACGATGAATGCAAAGGGGACAAGAGTCATTCTGCAGAACGATGATTCAGCTGCGCAGTGTCTCAGAAATAAAGCTTTTCAAAGAGACACTTTGGTCTATCTCAGCGGTCTGCAGCTCATGGCCATTGCCATAAAGCCCGCCGCGGTCATGGCTTTTGACAGAATGAAAGAAGAGGGAACACAGTATATCCAGGATCGGCTGGGAGACCCTGAATTCATTTTGCTGGACGGGCTGGTCCGCTGTGTGGTAAGGAACCTGGAACTGGATCCGTTAAAGATGATCCTTAAAGAGACAGGAAATCTCCTTCACTGGGGTTATTACTTTTCTTTTTTCAATGAGGGTATGTCGGGCACTGACCTGCTCACATTAAAGAGCCTAAAAGCCTATGAGAAGTTGAAGCACGGAAGCGCAGAAGAATTTGGAGAGCATATGTCTTTGTGCTTCTGCCATATCCTTGATTTTGTACGAGATCACATGGTGAAATTTGGACTAAGCAAAGCCGCAAGACTGATCAGCCCTAAAGAATCATTGGAAGAGGGATGAAGAAAATTCCAATTTCCTATTGACTTTATATGAAATTATCCTTATAATACAACACAACAATTCATAGTAATCATATAGGAAATAAGGAGAAGCGCCATGTATCAGAAAAAAACCAGGAATGAAAGAAATTTGAAATTTGAGACATTACAGCTGCATGTGGGGCAGGAACAGGCAGATCCGGCAACGGATGCCAGGGCCGTTCCCATCTATCAGACATCTTCCTATGTGTTTCACAACAGTGAACATGCGGAGGCGAGATTTAACCTGAGTGATGCAGGGAATATTTATGGAAGGCTGACAAATCCCACACAGGATGTGTTTGAGCAGCGTGTGGCTGCATTAGAGGGAGGAGTGGCAGCTCTGGGGCCATCGATATCCGGCCACAGCATCAGGTGCGGCGGCCATTACATATACTTTCCAGAATCTCGCACGAAACGGCGACCATATCGTCTCAGCAAAAAATATTTACGGAGGAAGCTATAATCTTCTGGCCCACACTCTGCCCGAGTTCGGAGTTAAGACAACGTTTGTGGACATTTTTGAAGACGGGGCAGTGGAAGCGGCTATAAAGGAAAATACAAAGGCCGTATTTATCGAGACCCTGGGCAATCCCCACTCTGATGTGGCGGATATCGAGGCCTTGGCTGAGATTGCTCATAAGCATAAGATCCCTCTGGTCATTGACAATACATTCGGGACACCGTATCTGATCCGGCCTATTGAATTCGGAGCTGACATTGTGGTCCATTCTGCCACCAAGTTCATCGGCGGCCACGGCACAGCCATCGGAGGGGTCATCGTAGACAGCGGAAATTTTGACTGGGAGGCTTCTGGAAAGTTCCCGTTCCTTACAGAACCAAACGAAAGCTATCACGGGATCAGCTTTACCCAGGCGGTCGGCAAAGCAGCGTTTGTCACAAGGATCCGCGCTGTATTGCTGAGAGATATGGGAGCCACCCTGTCACCATTCCATGCTTTTTTGTTCCTGCAGGGATTGGAGACACTGTCACTGAGAGTGGAGAGACATGTAGAAAACGCTTTAAGAACTGCTTCCTTTTTAAATGATCATCCACAGGTGGAAGCAGTCCACCACCCGTCTCTTACCCAGGATGTAAGGCAAAAGGAGTTATATCAAAAGTATTTTCCAAACGGCGGCGGTTCCATCTTTACTTTTGAGATCAAGGGAGACGCACAGACAGCTAAGACATTTATAGACAATTTGGAAATCTTTTCTTTACTGGCCAATGTTGCTGACGTAAAATCTCTGGCAATCCATCCGGCATCCACCACCCATTCACAGCTGAATGAGGAAGAACTGAAGGAACAGGGATTGAAACCAAATACCATCAGGCTTTCTATTGGAACAGAGAACATAGACGATATCCTGGAAGACTTAAGCGAGGCTTTTAAAGCAGTCAGAGAATAGAAGGGTTTAGCAAAGCAGCGTCTGAAATGGCGTTGCTTTTCTTTGTTCCATAGGAAAGTTCCCCCTATGGAACAAAAAAGCCCTACGGGCACTATGCACACAAATGCGTAAGGAAACTATTTGACTACGTCAAATCGCATTTGGCGCTCAAAGTTGTCAAGCCCCTCAAAGAGTGAGGGGTTGGGGAGATGAAGTGGGATTGCCTACTTTGTTCTAGAGTAGACAGGAAAATTCTAACATGATAAAATTGCTTTAATGTATTACAGGGATAAAGGAGAAGCAGATGAAAATATCAGAGTTACTAAAAGAAAAAGCAACCATATCGTTTGAAGTATTTCCGCCGAAAAATAAGGAAGGAGATATTTCATCCATCTATCATACCATTGGGGAGCTTAAAAAGCTTAACCCTGATTTTATCAGTGTTACTTACGGAGCAGGGGGCTCCTCCAAAGGAAAGACCGTGGAGATCGCCTCAGCCATAAAAAACCAATATCAGATCGAATCTGTGGCCCACTTAAGCTGTATCACATCCACCAAAGAAGATGTCCTCACAGAATGCCGGGCTTTAAAGGAGCACCATGTGGACAACATCCTGGCCCTGCGGGGTGATTATCCAGCCGGGGAAGAAGAGAAATACCGGGAAAAGGAGATGGAATTTCATTACGCAAGCGAACTGAACCAGTTCATTAAGGAAAACTTCGGGGACACGTTCTGTCTTTCCGGTGCATGTTATCCTGAGATTCACCAGGAGGCCGACTGCTTTCAGGATGACCTTCAGGCACTGAAAAAGAAGGTGGATGCCGGCGCAGAATATCTGATCACGCAGATATTTTTTGACAACAATTATTACTACCGGCTGATAAAAGAGGCAAGAAAGATCGGCATCACAGTTCCGATCCTTGCAGGGATCATGCCAGTGACCAACGCCAAATCCCTTCTCCGGACAGCAAAGCTGTGCGGATGTTCCATCCCGTTCCAGCTGTCAACTATGATCGAGACTTATTACAACTACCCGGAGGCCATGAAAGAGATCGGGATCAACTATGCGGCCCACCAGATCATCGATCTGATCACAAACGGCGTGGATGGTATTCATATTTATACAATGAACAGGCCGGAGATTGCGCAGAGAATTTTCGCCAATATTCCTACGGTCTTAAAAGAGCTGAACCATGATTAAAGAAACGGCACTGAAATATCTGGGCCATACAGGACAGAATATTACAGAGGATATGGAAAGGCTGCTGGACGAGTGCGTAAAAGAGGTAAGGCAGGTTTCACAGCCTAAGGTCATTTCAAAGCGGTTTGACTTGTCGGCAGAGCCTCTTAAGATCAAAGATCTGGATCTTTGTCTTCCGGGGGAGCAGTTAAAGGATGCTTTCGCCCAATGCACCCACTGCCTGCTGCTTGGAGCCACGCTTGGGATCACTCTGGAGAGGAAGATCAAATACTACGGAAAAATCAACATGACCAAGGCGGCTGTGATGGACGCAGTGAGCAGCGCTTATCTGGAGGAATACTGTGATGAGTATGAGGAGGGACTCGGATACCCCAACAGAACGTTCCGGCTCTGTCCTGGGTACGGCGATATCCCTCTGTCCTTCAACCGGGAAATCGCAAGGGCCCTGGATATTGGAAAGAGACTTGGAATCACTCTGACACCGGACAATTTGATGATCCCCCAGAAGTCCATGCTTGGACTTATCGGGATCGGGGCGCCAAAGCGAAAGAAACAGTGCGGACAGTGTGTAATGAGAGAAGACTGTCCGTTTAGAAAGAGAGGCCAGAGATGTTACTAGATAGAATCGGAAGAGAGTTATTACTATTTGACGGAGCCATGGGAACTCAGCTCCAGGAAGCGGGACTGAAGGCAGGAGATATCCCAGAAGAATTAAATATCGAACAGCCGGAACTGATCCGGTCCATCCATGAGAGATATCTTAACGCCGGAGCTGATTTTATCACCACCAATACGTTCGGATGCAATAAACTGAAAATGGAGGAGTCCAAATACAGCTTTCAGGACATGCTTAAGGCAGCCACAGCCAATGCCAGACAGGCCAGGGAAAACGCAGGCCGTGAAGAGGATGCCTATATTGTTCTGGACATCGGGCCCATCGGGCAGCTGCTGGAGCCCATGGGGACTCTTACATTTGATGAGGCATATGACATCATTCTTGCACAGGTGGAGGCGGTGAAGGAGGATGTGGATGCGGTTCTGTTTGAGACTATGAGCGATCTGTATGAGGTGAAAGCCGGGATACTGGCAGTAAAGGAAAACACATCCCTGCCGGTTTTTGTGACCATGACCTTTGAGTCAAACGGGCGGACCTTATCCGGAAACGACCCTGTCACCTTTGTGAATACCGTGCAGGGACTGGGAGCCGATGTTCTGGGCGTGAACTGCTCCCTGGGGCCGGCGGAGCTTGGACCGATCATTGAGGAAATTTTAAGCGCTGCATCCATACCAGTGATGATCCAGCCCAATGCAGGACTTCCCTGCCTGGAACACGGGGAGACACACTACCATGTGAGCAGCCAGGAATATGCTCAGCTCATGCAGGGTTACCTGAAAGACGGCGTTTCCATAGCGGGCGGTTGCTGCGGGACCACGCCGGAGTTTATCCAAAAGCTGAAAGAGACAGCTCCGTTAAAGGCAGCTCCCCGAAAGATTGTAAAAAAGACCAGGGTGTCCAGCCAGACAAAAACAGTGACCTTTGGGGAGCGGGTTATTGTCTGCGGAGAGAGGTTAAACCCTACAGGAAAGAAAAAACTGAAGCTGGCCTTAAAGGAAGAACGGTACGATGAGCTTGTGACGGAGGCCATCAAACAGGATGAGGCAGGGGCCGATGTGCTGGATGTCAACGTGGGGCTGCCGGGCATCGACGAACCAGCCACCATGAAGCATGTGGTCAGGCTTCTTCAGGAGGTCATCACACTGCCGCTGCAGATCGACAGTTCCAACGCAGATGCCATTGAACTGGCATGCCGTTACTACAACGGAAAACCACTGATCAACTCCGTCAATGGCAAGGATGAAGTTATGGAAGCCATTTTCCCGATTGTAAAAAAATATGGGGGAGTGGTCATCGGTCTTACGTTAGACGAGGGAATCCCGTTAAAAGCAGAGGAGAGGTTTGCCATTGCACAAAAGATCATTGCGAAAGCGACGGAATACGGCATCGGCAAAGAGGATATCATCATTGACTGCCTGACCCTGACAGCTTCAGCCCAGCAAAAGGAAGTCAAAGAGACATTAAGGGCGATCGAGATGGTAAAAGAGCTGGGGGTCCACACAGTCCTGGGTGTATCCAATGTATCCTTCGGACTGCCCAACCGGCCTCTTTTAAATCGGACATTTCTTACCATGGCAATGCAGGCTGGGCTGGACCTTCCGATCATCAATCCGCTGGACCGGGAGCTTATGAGCACCATTGATGCATTCCATGTGCTGTTTTACAAGGACATTGATAGTGAGCGGTATATTTTAAATCAGTCTGATGCCGTGCAGATGAAGTCGGAGACTAAGACAGAATTTACTCTTCACGATATTATCATCCATGGGTTAAAGGATGAGGTGGAGGCAAAGACAAAGGAAGAACTCCAGAATACAGAACCTTTGGAACTGATCAACAAAGTCATCATTCCGGCCCTGAATGTGGTGGGCAAGGATTATGAGACCGGAAAGATTTTTCTGCCTCAGCTGATCCAGTCAGCAGAGACGACCAAAAAAGCCTTTGAGGCGGTAAAACAGTGCTTCAGCGGCAGCGCGGACCAGGAGAAAGGGCCTGTGCTCATGGCCACTGTGGAGGGAGACATCCACGACATCGGCAAAAATATTGTCAAAGTGGTGCTGGAGAGCTATGGGTACCGTATCATTGATCTGGGAAAGGACGTTAAAGTTGAAAAAGTGGTGGAGGCATGGCATAAGTACCAGCCCAAAGCTATAGGCCTCAGCGCGCTGATGACGACCACAGTCCTTTCCATGGAAAGGACCATCGAAAGTCTTAGAAAGGAACAGTGCACCTGCCCGATCTGGGTAGGGGGAGCGGTGCTTACAGAAGACATTGCCAAGAATATCGGAGCGGATTATTATGCGGAGGACGCCATGGCGTCCGTGGCGCTTCTAGAAAAACTTATATGACATGTTCTACCTGATTTCCGTTCGTCTCTTAGAATGCCTCACTCCAATCATGTAGAACATGGACGTAGTGTCTGCCAGATAGTATTAAATTAGGAGAATTTCAGTGAGTGATAAAAGTCAAAAGAAGAAAGAGAATTTCAGATATGCTGTGGCGAAATCCGTTCCGGTTTTCTTCGGATATATCTTTTTAGGGATCGCCTTTGGGATCCTTATGGCCAAGGCCGGTTACGGGCCGCTCTGGACTCTGGGAGCCAGCCTGTTTATCTATGCGGGATCTATGCAGTTTGTCTTAGTGTCCTTTCTGGCAGCCGGAGCGCCTCTGGGCCTTGTGGCCCTGACTACGCTGTTCATCAATGGAAGACATATTTTTTACGGGTTATCCTTTGTGGACCGTTTTAAAAAGATGGGGAAATATTACCCCTACATGGTCTTTTCCCTGACCGATGAGACCTACTCTGTCCTTTGTTCCTGTCCGGAAGAAAAAGTAGAGCAGGAACCCCGGATCTTATTCTGGATCTCGGCTCTGGACCAGAGCTATTGGGCCGCCGGCTCCCTTATTGGGGCGTTAGCCGGAGGACTGCTCCCCTTTGACTTTCAAGGGATTGAGTTTTCCATGACCGCACTGTTCCTGGTGATTTTTCTGGACCAGTGGAAAGGTTCAAATGGACACAGCCCGGCAATCGCAGGACTGGCTGTGTCCGCTTTCTTTTTGGTACTGCTGGGTCCAAACCGGTTTCTGCTGCCTGCGCTGCTGGTCATCGCTGCGGTGATGTGCATTGGATATATCAGAGAGGAGAGAAAGAGATCTTGAACAATATTGTTTATGGAATCTGCATCATGGCAGTAGTGGCATTTGTGACTGTTTTTACAAGGGTTCTTCCCTTTGCTTTGTTCGGCGGGAAAAAGGGTATGCCGAAAATGATCGGTTATCTGGGGAGGGTGCTGCCGGCAGCCATCATTGCGGCGCTTGTTGTGTACTGCTTTAAAGAGCTGGTCGTCCAGGCGGCTTCAGACAGACTGTGCAGTCTGGCGGCGGGAGCCGCAGTGGTTTTTCTGCATCTTTGGAAGAGAAATACCTTGTTAAGTATTGCGGGCGGGACAATTTTATATATGCTTCTGATCCGCCTATAAATGGAAAAGCTGTGACTTGCGAAACTTGGACAAATAAGATATAATAAGTGTGATGTGAAAAAAATAACAATTCATTAAAGAATTATGGAGGATTTATCATGTTAGTATCAGCAAAAGAGATGTTGACCAAGGCAAAAGCCGGACAGTATGCTGTTGGACAGTTTAACATCAATAATCTGGAGTGGACAAAGGCCATCTTATTGGCAGCAGAAGAGACAAGATCCCCGGTGATCTTAGGTGTCTCTGAAGGTGCCGGAAAATATATGACAGGATACAAGACAGTGGTTGGAATGGTAAACGGAATGTTAGAAGGACTAAACATTTCTGTACCGGTTGCCCTTCATTTAGATCATGGTTCTTACGAAGGATGTAAAGCATGCATCGAAGCAGGATTTTCATCTGTTATGTTTGACGGATCTCACTATCCGATCGAAGAGAATGTAGAAAAGACAACAGAACTTGTGAAAGTTACAAAAGGAAAAGGAATGTCCATCGAAGCTGAAGTAGGTTCTATTGGCGGAGAAGAAGACGGAGTCATCGGAAAAGGTGAATGTGCAGATCCAGAAGAGTGTAAAGCAGTTGCAGACTTAGGTGTCACAATGCTTGCGGCAGGTATCGGAAACATCCACGGTAAATATCCTGAAAACTGGGAAGGCTTAAGCTTTGAGACATTGGATGCCATCCAGAAGCTCACAGGAGACATGCCGTTAGTACTTCACGGCGGTACAGGAATCCCTGATGATATGATCAAACAGGCAATTTCTCTGGGAGTTGCAAAGATCAACGTCAACACAGAGTGCCAGCTGGCATTTGCTGAAGCTACACGTGGATACATCGAAGCTGGAAAGGATCAGGAAGGAAAAGGATTTGATCCTCGTAAATTACTTGCTCCTGGTACAGACGCGATCAAAGACATGGTAATCACAAAGATCAAATTATTCGGATCTGAAGGAAAAGCAGACGAATAGATCTCAATAAAACAGATTGTACTTGCATAGCTGGATTCAGGCTATGAAATTGTGAGGAGAACATCCCGGATGAAGGGGGTGTTCTTCTTTTTACGTCTAGGGGCAGAAAACATCAATATGTTCCGTCATATATTTGTATTTTTGTCGCAAAAGCTAGTATAATATAAAAAAAGTGAGGATCACAGGAAAGGACAAACAGTTATGGATATACTGGTAAATCTCCTGGCCGCTCTTGAGATGCTGGCTGTCAACTTGAGCGTGACCAATTTCTGCTCTACAAGAAAATATTCTCTAAAATGGACTGTGTTTGTACTGGTGGCTTTTTCTGTGCCAGTGATTACTGTCACCTACACAGGACTTTCCAGAGGGAGAGGTTTCGGGAATGGAAACGGGATGTTTGCGCTGACTGGGATTCTGTATCTGATCCCTCTAAATTATTTGTATCGAGAGACGGTAAAGAGGATCATCAGTATTGCCTGTTCGTCATGGATCTATACGATGCTGATCTTCTCCATCTCGGTCCTCACTGGAAAGATGGCTGGGACAAAAGATCTGGCCGCCACGGTTCTGGCAGTCCAGACAGCTCTCTATCTGGTCACAGTCACATTATTTATCTCATGGATTAAAAAACGGCTGATGAGGGTGCTGCAGATCATGAAAGACGGCACAAAAAACATATTTTTGGTCTTCAGCCTGGGCTGGTTTTTTACAGTCGTCTTATTTAATGTGCATTTTACGTATCCCCAGAACGGCATCTTGAAACTATTATGTCTGCTGGCTCTGACATTGAATGTAAGCCTGAACTTTGTGATTATTTATTATCTTGTGGTAAACAGCAAAAGCATCAGTGACCTGAAAGAGATCGCATATACGGACAGCCTGACAGGATTAAAAAACCGGAACAGCCTGTTCCAGGATGCGGAGGAAATGATCCACAAGGATCAGAGGTTCAGCCTGATTTTTATTGACCTGGACCGGTTTAAGCAGGTCAATGATCTGTACGGACATTTGGCCGGTGACGGATACATCTGCGAGTTTGCCAGAAGAACCGGGCGGCTCCTGAGAAACCAGGGCACTTTCTACCGTATGTCCGGGGACGAGTTCATCTGTCTTTTTACAGATGGGGATCCCAGAGAATTCATGAAGAAGCTTTCACAGCTCAGCTACAGTGTATCGGACTGCTACATTCCGTTTAAAGGGTGCAGTGCAGGCAGAGCTGATTTTCCTGAGGACGGCAGATCCCTGGACAAGCTGATCTCCCTGGCGGACACGAAGATGTACCGGAATAAGCAGAAACACCAGCCTAGTTGAGTATTTTCCTCGATTATATTTGTTGACAAAGAATTGTCGCCGTATTATAGTATTCCTATAAAGGAACACGAATGGAGGCGCAGAATGGAAAATGTTGAATGCCTGATGAATTTCGGGCTGACCAGACAGGAAGCGAACCTCTATGTTCTTCTGGTCTTGGAAGGGGAGCTCAATGGATACGAGGCAGCCAAGAAAAGCGGGATCTCCCGGTCTAATACCTACAACGCATTAGCCGGACTCGTGGAAAAAGGGGCGGCTTATATGTCTGAGGAAGACACGGTAAAGTACCAGGCAGTCCCGGTAGAAGAATTCTGCGAAAACAGGCTTCGGGATCTTACCAGGAGCAAAGAAGAGCTGGTGGCCAAACTTCCAAAACAGAGGATGAATAAGGGAGCGTATCTGACGGTCAAAGGGGAAAAACAGATCCTCGATAAGTTTACCAATATGCTGCTGGAGACAAGGGAGCGGGTCTATGTGTCCGCCTCCAATGAAAAGCTTACAATGTTCCGGCCGTATTTTGCAGATCTTGTTGGCCGGGGGATCAAGGTTGTGATCATCACAAATGAACCCTTTGAACTGGAGGGAGCCATCATCTACCTGACAGAGCGCAAGAAGGAGCAGATTCGTCTGATCACGGATTCCACCTACGTGCTGACCGGCGATCTGGTGGACCAGTACAATGCTGCCTGTCTATATTCCAGCAATCATAATCTGGCGGAGGTATTTAAGGACGCTCTGGCCAATGAGATAAAACTATTAGAGATCAAGAAAGGGAATTAATAAAATGGGAAAAAAACCGTTTGTAACAAAAGAGCAGCTAGACAACATCGTAAAAGAGTATCCGACACCATTTCACCTGTATGATGAAAAGGGAATCCGGGAAACAGCCAGAAACCTGAATAAGGCGTTTTCATGGAACAAAGGATTTAAAGAATATTTTGCAGTGAAGGCAACTCCGAACCCAACGATCCTGAAAATCTTAAGAGAGGAAGGATGCGGAACGGACTGCTCTTCTCTCACAGAGCTTATGATGTCTGACCGCTGTGGATTTCAGGGAAATGAGATCATGTTTTCATCCAATGACACTCCGGCGGAGGAGTTTGTGCTGGCTAAGAAGCTGGGGGCAACGATCAATCTGGACGATATCACACATATTGAATTCTTAAAAGAGGCAGCGGGGATCCCTGAAGTGATTTCCTGCCGTTACAATCCGGGAGGAGTGTTCTCTCTGGGCACTGATATCATGGATAACCCGGGGGATGCCAAGTACGGCATGACCAGGCCGCAGATGACAGAGGCATTTTTGAAGTTAAAGGAACTGGGAGTGAAGGAGTTTGGAATTCATTCATTTTTAGCAAGCAACACAGTGACAAACGAATATTACCCGGCCCTTGCAAAGCAGCTGTTTGAACTGGCAGTGGAACTGCAGAAAGAGACAGGAGTCCACATTGGATTCATTAACCTGTCAGGCGGCGTGGGAGTTCCGTATCTTCCGGACCAGGAAGGCAATGACATTGCGGTGATCGGAGAAGGAGTCCATAAGGCATTTGATGAAGTTCTTGTACCGGCAGGCATGGGCGATGTGAAGATCTTTACGGAGCTGGGACGTTATATGCTGGCACCAAACGGACATCTGGTGACAAAGGCCATTCATGAAAAGCATACCCACAAAGAGTATATCGGGGTAGATGCCTGCGCGGTCAATCTCATGCGTCCGGCTATGTATGGAGCATATCACCATATCACGGTCATGGGAAAAGAGGATCAGCCTTGTGACCACATGTATGATGTAACTGGTTCTTTGTGTGAGAACAACGACAAGTTCGCCATTGACCGGATGCTTCCGAAGATTGATAAGGGAGATGTGCTGGTGATCCACGATACAGGTGCTCATGGATTTGCCATGGGATACAATTATAATGGGAAGCTAAAATCAGCGGAGATTCTTATGAAGGAAGACGGAAGTACAGAAATGATCCGGAGAGCCGAGACACCAGAAGATTACTTTGCTACTATTGAAGGATTTAATTTTTAAGAATAATTATATATAAGGGAGGCACATTCTGTACACAATAAGACAGAATGTGCCTTCTTTTTCTACATATGTGGAAAACTTTTGGCATAGATTGCCTGGTTGTGGATATGCTACACTTTTTGTATCACCAGAATTATCTTGAATGAACGATACAGAAGAAAGGGAGAGAGCATTGCTGACGGAGAGACAGGTGCAGTTAATGAAATACTTGCAGGGATGTGAGGACTATACTACAACGGGAAGGCTGGCTGAGGTATTCCATGTCAGCAGCAGATCCATACGCAACGACCTGGATGCTATCCAATATTTTCTAAAGGGGATGCCTGTGGAGATCGAGAGGACGCCCCGGCTTGGCATTAAACTGATTATCCAGAAAGGGTTTGATATCACGGGTTTGTATTCCAACAACGAGATCAAAGTATACTCCAGGGAGGAAAGGATCGTCATCATTACAGTGCTTCTCACCATATTTGATAAGATGACCATTGAGCAGCTGGCCCAAAAACTGCAGATGAGTAAGAACACCATTGTACAGGATATACGGCAGGCAGATGATTTTCTCTCACGCCGCGGCATCACTCTGGTAAAGAAATCATATTTCGGGCTTTCCTTAAAGGGAGATGAGGAGCAGATACGGAACATGCTTTTTAACCTTTACATAAAAACGGAGAGCCAAGGGAGTCTGAACATCCTGGAGGTTCTAAGGGAACACGCCGTGATTGATCCCGAAACCGGCAAAAGGTTGATACACCGCATGGAGCAGGCCATGGGACTCAAGTTTGTGGATGAGTCTATCGGGGAGCTGGAGAGTATGATCCTGGCATCCCTATGCAGGATCCACCACGGTTTTCATGTGGAGGATAAGGAAGCAGAGGGTGAGTTGGCGGATGATCCTTATGCACAGGCAATCTTACAGGAACTGCAGGATTTTTCTCTGACAGAGGGAGATCTGCGGTATTTTGCAATGCTGTTTCAGAGCACCAAACGGATGAATGGGGAGCTTAAGAGGGAGAGTGAGGAAGACCGGACCATCATCAAGGCCACGGAGCTTCTCATCCGGCAGTTCTGCTGTTATCTGAAGATTGGATGCCGCCTTCAGTCGGATATCCGCAAACAGATCATGATGCATTTAAAGGTGGCAGTGTTCCGGCTGAAAAATAAGATCGAGATCCAGAATCCTCTTTTGGAGGATATTAAATATTCCCACTCCTTTATGTATGAGATCACCGAACGGCTTTTGAAGGAACAGGAGGAAATGCTGGGTGTGGTATTTCCTGAATCAGAGATTGCCTATACCACCATGTATTTTGAAGTGTTGTTCCAGGAAAATTTCAGCCTAAAGCTATCCCCGGAAATCCTTCTCGTATGCGGAGGAGGAACAGCTACAGCGGTTCTGCTCAAACAGAGGCTGCAGGAGTGTTTTCCTGAACTACAGGTCAGGAAGATATGTCGTGCCAGCGACGTGGAAGAGGAGATCAGAAAGGCCAGGCCGGATTTTATCATTAGTACCGTGCCGCTGCATCTGGAAAAACAACAGGTGATCCAGGTGAATCCTCTTCTCAACCCTCCGGATATCGACAAGATCAAAAATATCATTTCCGTGCTAGTCTATAACCGCAAAAATTCCTATTTGGTCCACCGCATCCATCAGACGATGAATAAAGGCATCCGGGAGCTTTTGAAGGAAGAATACTGCCAGTTTGATGTGGAGACAGATGACTGGAGGGAGGCCATTGCAATCGCCGCGGCTCCCCTGATCAAAGACGGCCTTGTTGAACCTTCCTATGTGGATGAGATGGTCAGAACGGTCCAGAACCTGGGGAACTACATGGTCTTTATCCCGGAGATCGCCTTTGTACATGGAAAAAAAGACAAGGTCAGAGAAAACTGTATCAGCTTTTTAAGGCTTCATCATGCCATCGATTTTGGAAGCAAAGCAAAGGTGGATGTGAAGGTGGTCATTGTCCTTGGCAATGTGACGGAGAATGAAAATCTGGCAGACTTGGTAAGAATCCTTGCACAGGGCGGGAACATGGAGAAGATCAAGCAGATCAACTCTTACCAGGAACTTGTCTCCCTCAGGGAAGATGCAGAGGAGGAGCTATGATTTACGCAGAGATCATGGACGGTGCCGCCCTGTACACAGAGGCGATTCAAAGAAGCTGTGATGTTCTGGAACAGCATGGCATTGTCACAAAACAGTATTATCAGGGCATCTTAAGCAGTATTAGTCAGTACGGGGGCTATTTTTATCTGGGAGAAGGGGTCTGCATGCCCCATGCCAAGCCGGAGGACGGAGTACTGGCATCCGGTCTTTGTATTGTAAAGCTCAATACACCGGTAGATTTTGAGGGGAAAAAGGTTCATATTTTTTTTACTCTGGCTGCCAGAGACGAGAGTTCCCATTACACACTGATGAAGCAGATTGCCGGGGTCTGTTCAAAGAAACAGAGCTTAAGGAAGATGCTGGGGTCAAGGACGCGGGAGGAGATGCTTAAGATTATGGAGGAAAAACTATGAAAAGGATCATGACAGTCTGCGGGACAGGGCTTGGGTCCAGCTTTCTTGTAGAGATGAACATTCAAAAGATACTCTGGGAGATGGGAAAGGAGACAGAGTTTGAGACCTGTCATTCATCAGTTTATGAGATGAGTGCCATGGACGCAGACTATTTTATCGTAGCAAATGATCTAAAAGACAGCATTCCACCTGTGGGGCACCTGATCGTGCTGGAATCGCTGATCGATGAAGAGGAACTGAGAGAAAAACTGACAACAGTCTTGCTGTCAAGATAAAAGAGGGATCGATATGCTGAAAATGCTGAAAGACCTTGTACTGGAGCCGGCCATTGTAGTGGGAGGCATTGTGTTTTTAGGCCTGGTGCTGCAGAGAAAGAGCCTGGAGGCAACGGTGAAGGGAACACTGAAATCGGCCATTGGGTTTATGGTCATACGGATTGGAGGGAATATCATCGCCGAATGTGTGGAACCGTTCGGGAAAATGTTCCAATACGCCTTTCATGTATCCGGTGTCATACTGAGCGTGGAAGGGGCCGCCGGCATTGCCGTGGGCAGGTTCGGGATGGAAATATCCCTGGTCATGCTGCTTGGAATGGCGGTCAATCTTCTCCTTGCCAGGATTACCAGATTCCGGTATGTGTTTGTGACAGGGCACCAGACGTTGTTCATGGCCTGTATGATCGTGGTCTCCTTAAAAGGGGCGGACATGGAGGGCTGGATTTTCTATGCCATCGGAGGGCTGGCTCTTGGTATTGTCATGGTGATCTCACCGGCTATTCTTCAGAAGTATACAAGGGAGATCTGCCATAATGACTCTGTGGCCGTGGGGCATTTCGGGGGAAGTGCATATTTTCTGTCTGCATGGCTGGGAAAGATCTATGGGGAAAATTCCAGGTCCACGGAGGAGATGAAAATACCAAAAAAGCTGGCGTTTCTACGGGATTCTTCTGTTACTGTCTCCATCACGATGATACTCATGTACCTTGTGGCCGCCGTGGCGTGCGGCAGTGATTTTGTGGAACAGAATCTGTCGGAGGGGAAAAATTATCTGGTCTATGCAATCATCCAGGGGCTGACTTTTGCCGTTGGATTTTCTGTGGTCATCACCGGGGTCCGATGGTTCATCAATGAGATCGTGCCGGCTGTCAAGGGAATTGCCGACAACTGGATCCCCAATGCCAAACCCGCCGTGGACAGTCCGGTGGTGTTCCCCTATGCGCCCAATGCGCTGATTGTGGGATTCATCTCGTCGTTTTTGGGTGGACTCATTTCTTTGGGTATTATGATGGCATGCAATCTGACTATAATCCTGCCCGGTGTGGTGCCTCATTTTTTCTGCGGGGCTACGGCAGGTGTGTACGGCAATTCCACCGGTGGAAGGCGGGGAGCAATCTTAGGCGGGTTTTTAAACGGTGTCATTATCTCCTTTCTGCCGGTCATTTTCCTTCCTCATCTGGGATCTTTGTCCGATGCATCGGTTACTTTTCCTGATGCTGACCTGGGCTTTGTAGGTGCTTTTCTTGGGGACTGGCTGAACCGGATCGGCAGCTATGGGACACTGACCATCCTGATCGGGATCGTCATCATCATGATCCTGATCCCTGAAATGATGGATGACATGGAGGACAGCCAGGAGGATTGGTTTTCCTTTGATACAGACAAGATTCTGGAGGAATCCAAGATGTCACAGAAAAAATAGAAGAGAAAGCGGGAATCTGGGTTTATTCAGGTTTCCGCTTTCCGCAATACTGGAAAACAAATGGTATGGCGGGGATGTTTGGGTGCCGGTACACTAAAGATACATCAAAAGAAAAGGAGGAAGTATTATGTTAATTTCAGCAATCTTGGTGGCGTTGATCGCCATTGGAAGCCAGTGGTGGTTCAGCCACACAGTGACCCGTACATGGCTGTATCCGATCTGGGCAGGATTTCTTGTGGCAGTCGTTATGGGGGAACCAGTCACAGGAATGAAAGCCGCCGCCTATATCCAGCTTACATATCTGGGATGGATCACCGCAGGGGGGACCATGCCGGGGAACCTAATGGTAGCCGGTGTCTTCGGAACTGCACTGACTATCATCTCAGGGGCATCCCCGAACCTGGCGCCGACTTTTGCGGTACCATTCAGTCTGCTGGGCATCCTGATCAACCAGGCGTATATGACCATTAATAGTTTCTGGGTACATAAAGCGGACCAGTATCTGGAGAAAGGCAACATAAGGGGGCTCAGGCTGATGAACTACCTGCCTTCCGGTATTACCGCCACAGTGCTTTACGGTATCCCGGCCTTTGCCCTTGTGTATTTCGGAGGGGATTTTGCCACCAACGCACTGAAGGCGATTCCGGAACCGATGATCGATGCGCTGAACGTGGTGGGAGCCTTAATGCCGGCACTTGGAATTGCCATGCTGCTGAGCTTTCTCGGGAAAAAGAAGATCGTGGCCTTTTTCTTCATCGGTTATTTCCTGACCATCTATGCAAAGGTTGATACCATGGCTGTCACAGTATTTGCGGCGGCAGTGGCGATCCTCATTTATCTGTTCACAGGAAAAGCAGAGCAGGGACAGGAGGAAATACAGGAGACAGAACTTAACCTGGAGGAAGAGAAGCAGACTGGTTCCAAGAAGCTTCTGAAAAAGGATCTTGTGAAGCATTTCCTTCTGGGCTACTCCAGTGAGACCTGTTACAACTATGAGCGTCTCCAGGCACTTGGAACCGCCAATGCTATGGTGCCGATTGTGAGAAGACTGTATGACACCAAGGAAAAGCAGGCAAAAGCACTGAAAAAGTACATGGTATTCTTCAACACTGAACCGTCATGGATCGGAACCGTGATCCACGGTGTCACCGCATCCATGGAGGAACAGTCCGCCAACGGGGCAGACATTGACGCGGAGGACATCAACGCAGTCCGTACCGGTCTTATGGGGCCTATGGCTGGGATCGGAGATACGGTATCACAGGGAATCGCTTACCCGATTTTAGCCGGTATCGCCTGCAGTCTTGCATTGGCAGGCAACATCGCCGGACCGATTCTGTTTGAGATCGCGTACAAGGTGCTCATGATCGGTATGGGTTACGCCATGTACATGATGGGTTATAAACAGGGTAAAAATGCGATCGTGAAAATCTTGAGCGCAGGTACGTTAAACCGCATCACAGAAGCTTTCAGTATTGTGGGATTGATGGTAGTTGGAAATATGGCGGCCACACGAGTCAATATCAAAACTCCGATTGCCTTTAAGGTTGGGGAAGTAGGGATCAATCTTCAAAATATCTTAAACTCCCTTCTTCCGGGAATGCTGCCGCTCATTGCAACTTTGCTTGTGTGGAAGCTTCTGAGCAAGAAAGTGAAACCGACCTATATCATTGTTATTATTTTTGTAGTCGGTGTGATCACTTCCCTGATCGGTCTGCTGGCTGTTGCGTAATCAGAACAGGAGGAAAAAATGGTAGGAGTTTTAATCATCAGCCATGGAACGCTGTGTAAAGGTCTGGTAGACAGCGTATCCATGGTGGCAGGAGACATAGAACAGTCCAAGTGTATTTCTCTACTTCCCGGGCAGGAGCCCGGGGAGTTCAGGGAAACGGTAACAAAAGCACTGGAAGCACTGGATACAGGAATGGGCGTGCTGGTGCTCACTGACCTTTTAGGGGGCACCCCGTTTAATACCATCGCCATGTTGAGCCAGGAATATACGGTATCGGTCATCACCGGTATGAACATGGCAATGGGGATCTGTACAGCCCTTCAGAGAGAGGCGGATATGTCTCTTGAAGAACTGTCAAATCTCGCCGAGGCAGCGGGACACGACGGTATCAAAAGGCTGGGGATACAGAAGAGAGGAGCGGCAGAATAAATGAAAGCAGTGAGACTGAATAAAATCGGGGACTTCCGACTGGAGGAGACAGAGATCCCGGAGATAAAAGGGGAAGAACTTCTTGTAAAAGTGGAGGCCTGCGGCATCTGTGGTTCGGATCTTCCGAGAGTGTTTGAACTGGGAGCCCATGTCCATCCCATCACAATCGGGCATGAGTTTGCGGGCACTATCGTAAAAGCAGCCAGGGATGAAGACCAGGAGCTGGTAGGGAAGACTGCCGCCGTTTTCCCGCTGATTCCATGTAACGAGTGTGAGTTCTGCAAGACAGGGCATTATGCCCAGTGTGAGAACTATAATTACCTCGGGTCCCGGTGCGACGGAGGGTTTGCAGAATACTGCGTGGTACCGTCCCGTTGGAATCTGGTGTTTTCAAACAGCCCCGATGTGACCAAAGAAGAATTGAGTCTTGTAGAGCCGGCAACAGTGGCCCAGCATGCAGTGCGCAGATCCAAAGTGCAGGCAGGTCAGAGCATCGCCATCTTCGGGGCAGGTCCTATTGGAATCATGACAGCCCGTTGGGCGGAACTTTTTGGAGCAGAGAAAGTCATTCTGTTTGACATCAGTGAGCAAAAAATAGATTTTGCCAGGGAGAGGGGACTCACCATCGTAAATTCCATGGAGGAGGACCCGAAAGAAGCACTGAGACGGATCCTGGGGACCGGCTGTGTGGACGTTGTCATCGAGGGAACCGGCACTTCGGCAGCCCTTAACCAGGCGGTGGAGATCGTCAGAACATTCGGAAGGATCGCTATGCTTGGAAATCCTCATCAGGATACCTTCCTAAAGCTTGGAAACCATAGCAGTATCCTGAGAAAAGAGGTGGACATCGCTGGGGTATGGAATTCTTATTATGCACAGATGCCCCTCAATGAATGGAAGTATACGGTCCAGATGATGGACAGAGGGAAGTTGAAGACAGACGATCTGATCACCCACGTATCAGACCTTGACCATCTAAGTGAACTGTTTACAAAGATTTACCGGAAGGAGATCACCATCTGTAAAGCAATCTACAGCTCCAGGGCATAAAGGACGGAGGAAATCATGAAAGAGAACTTTTCTGTTTCCCTGATGTGTATGGATTTCTTAAACATCAGGGAGCAGCTTGAAATATTAAATGAACAGGTTGGTATGTATCATGTGGATATCATGGACGGCCACTACTGTAAGAATATCACCCTGTCACCGGATATGGTCAAAGCATTTAAAAAGGTGTCAAAGGTCCCTCTTGACGTACACCTTATGACAACAAATCCTGAACTTTGGATTAACACCGTGGCAGAAGCCGGGGCAGACATCATATCCCTGCATGCGGAAACCATCAATGGGCAGGCGTTCCGGCTGTATAACCAGATCCGGGAGCTGGGGTTGAAAACCGGACTGGTACTCAATCCGGCAACCCCGCTTTCGGAGGCGGCCCATTATCTGGGCAGGATTGACCTGCTGACCATTATGACCGTGGATGTGGGATTTGCGGGGCAGCCGTTTATTGAAGAGATGCTGGACAAAATAGCCGAGGCCAAAAGGCTGCGGGAAGAAAACGGATACCATTACCGTATACAGATCGACGGTTCCTGCAAGCCGTCCACATTTAAGAGACTTATGGATGCGGGGGCCGATGTGTTGATACTGGGAAGTTCCGGGTTGTTCGGGCTGGATCAGGACTTACATGAGGCATGCAGGAAAATGACGGAAAGCTACAGGAAGGCACTGGAAGGATCGGAGGTTTCTTGTGGATTATAAAGATTACAAAGAGCTGATCCTGGGGGAACTTGACCAGTCACTCTCCGCGGTAAACGGACAGGAAGTGCGGGAGATGACAGAAATGATCCTAAAAGCAGAGAAAGTATTTGTGACCGGAGTGGGGAGAGTGTTTATGATGATGGAAGCATTTGCAAAACGTCTGAATCATCTGGGAATCGAAGCTTACTGTGTGGGGGATGTGAATGAACCTGCAGTCACAAAACATGATGTGCTGATAGCCGGCTCCGGATCCGGGGAGAGTATCATACCCCTGGAGCTTGCGAAAAAGGCAAAACAGTATGGGACATCCGTCATCCACATCGGTTCCAATGCGGAAAGCTCCATGTCAGCATATGAAGATCTGTTTGTAAGGATTCCATGCAGGACAAAACTGCACCTTGAGGATGAAATAGAATCAGCACAGATCATGAGCAGCCTGTTTGAGCAGAGTCTGTTGCTTCTTTTGGATGCGGCCGCGCTGATGATCATGCAGGAGAAGAAGATCGAAGATATAGACTCCCTTTGGGAGAAGCATGCGAATCTGGAATAGGAGGAAAAGAAAATGGAACATTTACTATTGGCCCGGGTGGACGACCGACTGATCCACGGACAGGTGATGACGGCATGGATGAAGCTGCTGCCGGCAAAAGAAATACTCATCGCGGATGACAAAGTGGCAAAGGACCCGTTTATGACACAGGTCCTGACAATGGCGGCGCCTGGGGGTGTGAAGGTCAAGGTCTACTCCGTGGAACAGGCGGCACAGGCACTGAAAGAAGGGCTTAAGGCCCCTTCCATTATGCTGGCAAAGACTCCGCTGACCTACAAAAAGATCATGGATCTGGGAGCAGAGATACCGGAGATCAATATCGGAGGTATGGGAATCAGTGGTGAGCGGAAGACATTATACAAGAATATCGCAGCTGACCCGCAGGAGAGGGATGCCATAAAAGAATTTATCAACAAGGGCATCCAAGTGAAGATCCAGGTAATTCCTGCGGATAAAGTTGTCGATGTGTCCGGACTTTTATAGGACGGGGAGGGACAGAAAATGAAAGCAATGAGACTGCATGAGATCGACAGATTTACGCTGGATGAGGTTGAAAAGCCCAAACCTTCAGGACGGGAAATTCTTGTGAGGGTTGAGGCCTGCGGCATTTGTGGTTCGGACATTCCGCGGGTGTATGAACTTGGCACTAAGGTTTATCCCGTGACGCTGGGACATGAATATTCAGGCACAGTTGTGAGTGTCGGGGACGAGCAGGACACAGATCTGATTGGAAAGACAGGAGCGATCTATCCAGTAGTACCATGTATGAAATGTCAAAGCTGCAGGATTGGACAGTATGCCCAGTGCAGTAATTATAAAAATCTTGGTTCCAGGACCGACGGAGGTTTTGCACAGTACTGTCTGCTCCCGTCAGCGGACCACCTGGTGTTCCCAAAGAATGAGGACGTACCGGCAGAGTGGCTGGGGGGGGGGGGGGCCGCCCCCCGGGGTGACCGCATCCTGCCTGTGTGGCACTGCATGCTATCCGAAAGGGAGAGATCAAAGGCGGGGATACCGTAGTGATTTTTGGCGCAGGGCCAATTGGGATACTCACAGCGCGCTGGTGCCGATTATTTGGGATTCAGGCTCTGCTGGTAGAGATCGACCGGAAGAAAACAGAATTTGCGAGGGAAAAGGGACTGACGGTCATCCACCCGGAGGATGGAGAAGTTGAGGAGCAGGTAAGAAAACTGACCGGCAAAGGCATGGCAGATGCGGTCATTGAGGGGACCGGAAGTTCTCCGGCACTGAACCAGGCAGTAGAGTGTTTAAAACCGTTTGGCATGCTGGTCCTTTTGGGCAATCCCCACAAGGATACTGTTCTGGCGCTGGACAGCCACAGCCAGATTCTCCGGAAGGAATTGAGACTTACTGGGGTGTGGAACAATTATTTTAACGACCTGCCGTTTAACGAGTGGCAGTATACGGTTGACAGGATCGCGGACGGGAGGCTTTTGGTGGAGGATCTGATAACACACAGGTCGGATCTTACACATTTGAAAGAAATGTTTGACCAGATTTATAAAAGAGAGATCACCATATGCAAGGCGATCTGTTTGCCGGAAGAATAGCAGGGGATGTCCATTATGGGAATTCTGACACCTCCGGCCAGTAAACCGGTACCGACAAAATTACTGACGGGCAGTGAAAAAGATCAGAGAAAGCTTCTGATCTTTTTTATTTGACATCTATCAGGATCAAATTTACAATAAAAAAGATAGAAGAAAATATATCCAAGATTCTGGGAGAACAGCAAGATGAAGAATGACAGATTTTTAATAAAGGTAGTGGAATTGTATTATCAGGATGGTTTGTCGCAGGAGAAAATAGCCAAGAAACTGAACACATCAAGGACTACCATATCCAGGACACTGATCAAGGCGAGGAAAGAAGGATATGTCCAGATCCACATCAATTATCCTGACCAGAGTGATTTGAAACTAGAAAAACAGATAGAACAGAAATTTGATCTGAAAGAGGCGCTGATCGCTGTTCCGGGATGTGACCAGACCGTGGAGCAGGCCGTTTCATTTCAGACCGCAGATTTTATTATCAGGGTACTGAAAAAGAACATGACCTTTGGCATGACCTGGGGGAGAGCTATGTTCCGTTTTGTAGAACAGCTGAAGATTGATGCAAGGATCAGATCTCTTTCTTTCCAGAATGTCAAAGTCGTGCCGTTCCTGGGCACACCCAGCGGCATCAACAGCGACTACAAATATACGATGACATACTCCAACACATTGGCCACAGAAGTGGGAGGAATTCTTGGATGCATCAGCTATAACCTGTCAGCTCCCATGTCCGTGGAAGATGAAAAGACGAAGCAGATGATCGAGAGTATCGGAGAGATCTCAAATGTACTTAAGATGGCAGAACAAGCTGATATCGCTTTGTTTGGTATCGGCTCCATGGGCAAAGACTCCTCTATACTGAAAGCCGGTATAAGGACAGAAGCCGAATACCTGGAATTAGTGGAGAGGGGAGGCATCGGAGAGATTGTCGGCAGGATCTATGATGCTGAGGGAAATCCTGTGGACCAGGAAATGAAGAAAAAGATGATCGGAATCTCCCTGGAAAGTATGAAAAAAATCCCCATCCGTGTGGGAGTCGCATATGGAAAAGATAAGATAGAGGCCATTCAGGGCGCTATAAAAGGGCAGATTATCAATGTGCTCATCACAGATACAGCCACTGCGGAAGCTGTTCTGGGCTGAGCAGAAACAGTGAGGAGGAAAAGAACGTGGCGCATATTCCTGTGTATGGAAAAGAGCATACCTTTCTGGACGAAAAAACCGGGCTGCTGTTTCGCAACTCCCGGTTTCAAGAGACGGCGTCTATCCACACCCATACCTTTTATGAATTTTTTATCGTTGCGGGGGGCAGTGCCCTGCATCTTGTGAACGATTCCATACAGACCATTACTCAGGGAGACTTAATCTTTATACGCCCTAAAGACACCCACAGCTATGAGTTCTATTATTCCCAGGACTTCCGGATTGTGAACATCGGATTCAGTGAACAGCTGTTTTTGAATGTCAGGCTGTTCTTAGACCACACAGTCATGCTGCAGGATATGGTGGACGCGGAGCTGCCGCCATGTGTCCATATGGATGCAGATGAGAAAAAAGAGATCATCACCCGTTTTGAGGAAATCGGATCTCTTATGAATGGTTCGTCCGTGCAGAAAACGGTTCTCTATGCCAAAAGCTGCCTTGCAGATATATTTACAAGATATTTCTTCTCCTACGATGCAGAAGAATTACCGGCGGTCAGCTGTCCTTCCTGGTTCCAGCCTATGCTGGAGGAAATGCAGAAGATCGACAATCTAAGGATCGGTTTTCCTAAAATGATCGAACTGTCCGCATGTTCTTCCAATCATCTGTGCAGGGTATTTAAGTCGGTTATGTCCGTGACACCCACAGAATATATCAACAGCAAACGGCTGGAATATTCGGTCTATCTTCTGACCCAGACTTCCAAGGAGATCATAGAGATCAGTATGCTTTGCGGATTTTCATCCCTGAGCCATTTTTACCATCTGTTCAAAAAGAAATACCAATGTCCTCCGTCAAAATTTAGAAAGATGAATGGGAGAGCACCGTCACAGTGATGTCTATCTTGGGGCGGTGCTTCTTAATTTATCCTCATATATCTCTTTCAGTTCGTAAAAAGCATTCATAACCACATCTGGGATCTGCACCTCTGCAATATAACCGCGTCCCATTGGACCGTATCCCTCTTCATTATTGGATAAGCGGGGGACCTCACTCATAAGCAGCGAAATATAGTGATCCATTTCCCACATGCCCCACAAAGTGCTGTCGCTGAACTGTAATTCTCCGTCCTGTACTATCACCTGATTACGGTAAGATGCATAGTTGATCACTTTGATGCTGGGTGCGTATCTTTTAAAGCCCGCACACATACGCCGCTGCATAGAAGCGTCCTGCATCAAAATGATATGTTTAGCATCTATATGGTGAAGCCGCAGAATTTCTAGTGCATTGGTCACATTGTTTCCGCAGTTAGTAGAGTTACGTTCCAGCAGGATATCCCGGATTCCATATTTTTGTGTGATATAGTCCTGCATGATATCCGCTTCCATCCTGCCTTCCACAGGTATTTCAGGATATCTGGCATGGAAGCGGCTGCGCAGGGCATCCGTTGTATGGCCCTCTCCGCCGACGATCATCAGCCGGGAGGCAGTTCCGTTAAGGAACCCCTCCGCCGCTGTATCACATCCTGCGGGAATACTGCCGCCGAATAATATTAAGACGTCAGCCTGCCGGATCCCATAGGTTTCATTCAGAGAAACCGAATCCAGATGTTTTATGTCTCTTATGCCGCAGAAATCAGCCAGAATATTTAGGTTCTTCGCTGTTCTTTCTAATTCTGCTGTCATCATTCTCAGGAATCCAGCCCCAGGACTACAGGCACTGATTTATATCCCACGCCCATTCTGTCAATTCCCATGTCGATCAGTTGTAAGAAATGCTCTCTTGTACGGATAGACCCGCTTCCCTTGATCTTACACTTGTCACCAACCTCGTCCATCATAAGCTTAATCACCTCCGGTGTGGCACCGTGCAGCTCAAAGCCTGTCAGGAATCCAGTACTGGTCTTTACAAAATCCACACCCGCTTCGATACAGCACTGACAGGTCTTTTTGATCTGTTCTTCTGTGAGTGCATCGGTCTCAAAAATGGCTTTCAGTTCTTTCCCATGCTTGTGTGCAGCATCCGCGCAGGCTTTCAGATCCTCGGTGACTTTGCCGTATTCTCCGGAACGGATCCATCCGAAGTTTGCCACCACGTCAATCTCCTTTACACATTCATAACGGGCCGCGATCTCGATCTGTGCAACCTTGGATTCTGTGGCGCTTGTGCCGAACGGGAAGTCTGTCACCGGGCAGAGTCCTGTATTAGTTCCTTCTACATATGGTGTGCAGAGTTCAATGTATCCAGGGTTGATGCAGATTGTGGCACATCCCTGTTTTACCCCGTCTTTTGTCAGATCAATGATCTGCTCCTCTGTGAATTCCGGCTTCAGCACGGAATAGTCAATGTAGGCTGCCAGTTCTTTCACTGTCATTTCACTTGCTTTTTTAGATATCTTTTTCATGATTTACCTCCTGAAAGTGCTTTTGTTTGTTTCTGTAATTGTAATATATCATCGTTCCATAAGCTTTTCTTGTTTTGGAAATCCAAGTTTTTGTAATATATTGATATCTCTAAAAAACTTATTATTCTCAATCCCGACATATCCGATCACTCATATATATTGTAGAAAAAGGTATCTAGAAAAAGTTTAAAAGAGATCTCCATTTTCTTCTATCCAGGTTCCGTTTTTCTACAGATTTGAAAGTTTTCTTTTATTATTTCCAAAATCATCATCAGCAATAAAACTATAAATAACAATTGTCCATGTGCAGAATTGCTGAAAAAAATGAAAAAGTTTTATGGTTATTGACAACCCATACAAACGAACGTACAATGTAGAAAACGATCAATAGAACAGGAACATGGTCAAATGACCAAAGACATCAGAGAAAGGAGGACGGAGAAAGTGGAAGACAATCGATTTTTGATCAAAGTGTCAGAATTATATTTTAAGGATGGACTGTCCCAGGAAAAAATAGCAAAAAAACTGAATGTGTCGAGGACTACCATCTCCAGGGCACTGGGGAAAGCAAAGCAGGAAGGGATCGTCCGGATCCACATTACATATCCCGAATCCAGCAACATGATGATGGAAAAAGAGATGGAAAAGAGATTTGGACTGAAGGAGGCACTGATCGCCGTACCTGTGGAGGGACAGACATCCGCTCAGGCTGTGGCTGGTCAGACTGCAGACTATGTCATCCGGGTCCTCAAGAAGAATATGATCCTGGGAGTGACCTGGGGAAGAGCTATGTATGAGTTTGTGAGGCGTCTAGGCGAGGATGAACGGACCAGGGCCCTATCCTACCGGAATGTAAAGATCGTTCCTTTCCTTGGAACACCTAGTGAGGTGGACCGGAATTATAAGTACCGTATGACTTACTCTAATACACTGGCCACCGGCATCGGGGATATTTTAGGCTGTACCAGCTATAATCTGTCGGCACCTATGTTTGTACAGGATGAGCAGGCTAAAAATATGATTGAGAGCATCGATGGAGTTTCAAAGGTGTTAAAGATTGCGGAGCAGTCGGATATCGCCCTGTTTGGCATCGGCTCCATAGGAGCGGATTCCTCGATCATAAAGGCAGGGATGAGGACTGGGGAAGAATATGAAGAATTGAGAAGACAGGGCGGTGCGGGAGAGATCGTAGGCAGAATCTATGATTCTTTTGGAAATACAATAGATGAAAAACTGAACAAAAAGATGGTAGGGATCTCATTGGAACGCATGAGGACCATACCAATCCGGGCCGGGGTTGCCTACGGGCCTGGAAAAACAGAAGCCATCAGGGGAGCAATGAAAGGAGGAATCATCAATGTGCTGATCACGGATGCCGCAACTGCAGAAAATATCTTAGAGATTTAGGGAGGTGTATGTATGAAATTAACGATGGCAATTGTATTTGGAGGAATCGTTATTGCATGGCTGCTGCAGGGATTCTTTGCATTCAGCCAGGCCAGGAACATCCAGAAGACCTACAAAGAACTGACAGACCGATACGCCAAAGACTACTGTATCGGATTCGGCCAGGCAAAGGGAAGGTTCTTCGGAAAAGGCTGCATCCTGCTTGTGGTGGCGGACCGGAATATGATCGTAAAGGATTCTGTGAAACTGGCAGGAGTTTCTGTGTTGAGCAGGATGAGGCCCAACCGGGACCTGATCGGCAGAGATCTATCGCTGACAGTCAGAAAGGAGGAGTTTTTACAATTAAGAGATCAGCCAAAAAGAAGATTTATTAAGAAAAGAGACCAAAGAAAAACAAGTGAGGAAAAAGCAATCAGTCTGGCCGCTAGAAATATTTATGATTATATCAATCAGAAAAACCAAGTGAGCCAGGCATAACCAAAGGAGGTAATTATGGACGCAGTTAGTTCTTTTTTTGAAGGTTTCATCAAGATGTTCAACGCAGGAGGCGAGAATCTGATGGGACTGATCACATCAATTCTGCCGACACTGGCATGTCTTATGACATTCGTGCTGGCAATCGTAAAACTGATCGGAGAGGAGCGCATTGAAAAATTAGCCCTGAAAGGATCAAAGAACGTGATCATGAGATACACGATCCTTCCGATGATCTCTTACTTCGTGTTCACTAACCCAATGAACTTCGCGCTGGGAAGATTTCTCCCTGAGAAATACAAAGGATCTTTCTTTGACGCATGCTGTACGGTGGTACATCCAATGACCGGATTATTTCCACATGTAAATTCAGGAGAATTATTTATCTGGCTTGGAATTTCCAGCGGAATCACGAAGCTGGGACTGGGAACCACAGGGCTTGCGGTGCGGTTCCTGCTGATCGGTATTGTGCTCGCGTTTATCCGGGGTGTGCTGACAGAAAAGATCTGGATGATCTACGCAAAGAAAAACGATGTTCCGTTCAGAGATTCCAATGAACTGACAATTTAATCAAAGGTGATATAAGGAGGATATGAATCATGAGTTATAAAACAGTGAAAGTTGAAAAAGGAAGAAGCGGATGGGGAACCCCTTTAATCGTGACACCAAAAGAAGGGCAGAAGATTGTCAGCGTCACTGGAGGAAAGATTCATCCGGTAGCTGAGAAGATCGCGGAGCTTACAGGGGCACCGGTGGTGGATGGATTTAAAAATCCGGTAAAAGATGAAGAGACAGCCTGTGCAGTCATTGACTGTGGCGGAACCTGCCGTCTGGGCATCCTTCCGAAAAAGGGAATTTTGACGATCAACATCAACGGAGGAGGGCCTTCCGGGCCGCTTAAAAGCTTTATCAAGGAAGGGCTTTATGTATCCGGAGTAAAACCAGAGAACGTTTCATTGAGTGAAGATTAGAGGAGGATGAACTGATGGAGGAAAAGAAAGGCAATGTAATTTCCAGAATTATTGATACATTTGGACGGGGAGCCGGTAAATTTACTTCCGTATTCTTTCAGGCGGGAAGAGAAACGATGGAAGTTATCACAGGAACGATCCTTCCCTTTATGTTTTTTGTCTCAGCTCTGGTGGGGATCATTACAGCCACTGGGGTGGGAAATATGATCGCCAACGGATTAAAGCCGCTGGCAGGAAACCTGATTGGATTAATTATCATCTCCCTGATCTGCGGAGTTCCTATCCTGTCCCCTCTTCTGGGACCGGGAGCTGTTATCGCCCAGGTCATCGGTGTTTTGATCGGTACAGAGATTGGAAAAGGGACCATCCCTCCCCAATATGCACTTCCGGCACTGTTTGCCATCAACCCGCAGGTGGGATGTGACTTTATCCCAGTTGCCCTGGGATTGGAGGACGCGCAGCCTGAGACGGTGGAATGTACGGTTCCTTCGGTGCTGATGGTGAGGTTCATCACTGCCCCTGTAGGTGTGCTGCTTGGATTCATCCTGATGACTGGAATGTTTTAACGGAGGTAGAGGAGACAAATGAGCCAGGTAATATATAAGACAGAAGTGATCCGTCTTGGATCAGAGGCCATGGATGCGCTGGACCAGAACCTGTTGATCCTGTTCGGACAGGAAGTGCCGGAGATCCTGGAGGACATGGTGTTTGTACATAACAACAATGAAGTGCTGGCAGAGCCAAAAAAGGGAGACTATCTCCTGGTGGACGAACAGGAATTTGAGATTCTTAGTGTTGGGGAAGTGGCATACCAGAATCTGTCACAGCTGGGGCACTGCACCCTGACATTTGGAGAAAATCAGGACCAGGAGATTCTTCCGGGCAGCATCTATTTAAAATCACTTAGGGCGCCGAAGGCTGGTGTGGGAAGCATCATACAGATCATTCAGGCATAGCAGAAGGAAGGAATAAAAAAGAATGAAAACGAAAGCAGTTAGAATTTACGGAAAAGAAGACCTGAGACTGGAAGAGTTTGATTTACCGGAGTTGAATGATGATGAGATCCTTATGGAGATTGTTTCAGACAGCGTCTGCATGTCTACTTATAAGGAAGCATTACAGGGAGAAAATCACCAGAGAGTCAACAAAGATATCAAAGAACGCCCGGTGATCGTAGGACATGAGTGTGCGGGGATCATTCGGAAGGTAGGGAAAAAGTGGAAGGATCAATACAAGGAAAATGAGACCTACACTATCCAGCCGGCTTTGAACATCGAAGGGTCCATGGCTTCTGTGGGATACTCCTTTGAATACTGCGGAGGGGATGCAACCTTTATTGTTGTACCGGACATTGTGATGGAAAAGGGCTGCCTGCTTCCGTTTGACAGCGGCAATGGCTTTTTCCAGGCATCTTTGGCAGAACCTATGAGTTGTATTATCGGGGCATTCCATTCCATGTATCACGGGGAGCGGGGAGTTTACCAGCATGAGATGGGCATTGTAAAAGGCGGGAAAAGCGCGCTGTTAGCCTGCTGCGGACCTATGGGGCTGGGAGCTATCGGATATATGCTGAACTGCGTAAGAAGACCGGGATTGCTTGTGGTGACTGACATTGATGAAGACCGGCTCAAAAGGGCGCAGACGCTGTTTTCTGAGGACTATGCAAAAGAGCGAGGCGTGGAACTTCACTATGTGAACACTGCAAAAGAAGAAAATGAAGTGGAGACTTTGAGAGCTCTCACAGGCGGAACAGGCTTTGACGATGTGTCTGTATATGCACCGGTCCGCCAGGTGATCGAGACCGCTGATAAGATCCTTGGTTTTGACGGCTGTCTGAACTTTTTTGCCGGACCGGTAGATCCGGAATTGTCAGCGATGTTTAACTTCTTTAATGTCCACTACAAGATGACCCATATTGTAGGCTCCAGCGGCGGCAATACGGAGGATATGAAGGAATGCCTCAGAATGTCCGGAGAAGGAATCCTTAATCCGGCCGTGATGGTGACCCATGTGGGCGGAATGGACGCGGTCATTGACACTACATTAAATCTTCCTAAGATCCCCGGGGGCAAGAAGCTGATCTATGTGGGAATTGACATGGAACTGACAGCGATTGATGAATTTGAAGAAAAAGGCAGGACAGATGAGAGATTTCAAACACTTGCCAATATTACACAAAAAAATAATGGACTGTGGTGTGCAGAAGCAGAAAATTATCTCTTAGATAACTTTTAACAAACGGTCAAATTTGTTTTCTGAACACCAAATCCATCATTAAGACCAGAATATACGAAAACATAAATCAAGTCAACGTAAAGGAGCATCTTATGTTAGTGAACAGCAAAGAAATTTTATTGGCAGCGAAAAAAGGACACTATGCAGTGCCTGCGACAAATGTATTTAACTTAGAGAGCATCAAAGGAGTACTCAGTGCAGCAGAAGAGACAAACCATCCGTTGATGGTCTGCTTGGCGGAAGTACATACACCGGAACTTGGGATTGAGGAAGCAGCCCATATTGTAAAATATTATGCTGAAAAATGCAGTCAGGACATTGTCCTTCACTATGACCACGGATTTACAAGTGAGATGGTAAAGCAGGCCATTGATGCGGGTTTCACTTCCGTTATGATCGACGGCTCCAGCCTTCCGTTTGAAGAAAATGTGGAGAAAACAAAGGAGATCGTGGCTTATGCCCATAAGCGCAATGTAACAGTGGAAGCAGAGATCGGACACGTGGGCGGGGGAGAATCTTATCTGGACCCGGAAGATGACGACACAATGCTCACCACAGTAGATGAGGCAGTAAAATTCGCGGAGCTCACAGGAGTGGACTCCCTGGCTGTATCCATTGGCACTGCGCACGGGGAATACAAAGGCATTCCTCATCTGAATTTTGACAGATTAAGCCAGATCGCAGAGCGTGTGGAAGTGCCGCTGGTACTCCACGGAGGTTCCGGTTCCGGGGATGAGAATCTGACAAAGGCAGTCCAGCTTGGCATATGCAAAGTGAATATTTTTACAGACCTGACCATTGCCGCAAAAGAAAAGACAAAAGAAGGATATGCTGACAGAAGTTATTATGACAGTACAAAGTTAGCTGTCCAGGGAATTAAAGAATGTCTGATGCACTATTATGAAGTGTTCCAGACCAAAGGAGAAAAGTAAAAACCATGAGATATTATGATTATATGGCGCCGTCTGTGAATTTTATGGGACCGGGATGTATTGAAGTCCTCGGAGAACGTGTAAAACTGCTCGGCGTAAAAAAGCCGCTTCTGGTTACAGATACATTTTTAAATGAGTTGGAGGACGGCCCTGTCATGCAGGCAGCAGCTTCCCTGAAAAATACAGGCATTGAATATGCTGTTTATACAGGAGTTGAGCCAAACCCGAAGGTACAGAACTGTCTGGACGGGCTTAAGATCTATAAAGAAGAAGGTTGTGACTCCATCATTACAGTGGGAGGCGGTTCTTCCCATGACTGCGGAAAGGGAATTGGTATCGCGGCAACTCATGAAAAACCCTTGACAGAATATGCAGGGATTGAGACTCTGACCAACCCGCTGCCTCCGGTGATCGCTGTAAATACCACAGCAGGTACTGCGAGTGAAGTTACAAGACATTGTGTGCTTACTAATTTAGACACTCACCTTAAGTTCGTCATTGTGAGCTGGAGAAATGTACCGCTGGTTTCCATCAATGATCCGCTGCTTATGCTGGGTGTGCCTAAAGGTCTCACTGCAGCCACAGGAATGGATGCGCTGACTCATGCAGTGGAATCCTATGTATCCGTGGACGCCAATCCGGTCACAGATGCTGCGGCTGTCCAGGCCATCAAGCTGGTGGCAGGAAACTTAAGGCAGGCAACAGCCAACGGGCAGAATGAAAAGGCAAGAGAAAATATGGCCTATGCATCACTTTTAGCGGGAATGGCATTCAACAATGCCAACCTGGGTTATGTCCACGCCATGGCACATCAGCTGGGAGGGCAGTATGACATGCCCCACGGTGTAGCCAATGCGATCCTTCTGCCGACAGTGGAGGAATACAACCTGAACTCAGCGCCGGAAAGATTTGCGGATCTGGCAGTGCTTCTCGGAGAGAACATTGATGGGCTGTCTGTGATGGAAGCCGGACAAAAAGCCATTCAAGCAATGAGAAATCTGGCGGAAGATGTAGGGATACCAAAAACCTTAAAAGAGATGGGAGTTAAAAGGGAAGATTTCGAGCTGATGGCAGAGAACGCACTGTTAGACGGAAATGCGTTCAGCAACCCAAGAAAAGGGTCAAAAGAAGATATCATCCGTTTGTTTGAGAAAGCTTATTAAGAAAAACAATGTATGTCGTTTGGATAAAAACAGGTATGAATGTTCTCATACCTGTTTTTTCGGCGTGGATTCATAAAAAGATACCAAAAGAAACATAATATATACGAAAGTTATTTCATACAAAAAATCGGTTAAAAAACAGAAGGCAATACCTGCGATTATTTTTCTCCATTGTCGCAAGGAGGCCTTTCCAGAGCCGACTGGAGATAATGGAGAAAAATATGATGAATCTATACGATATTATGGGCCCCGTCATGGTGGGTCCTTCTAGTTCACACACGGCAGGTGCGGCAAGGATCGGCCTGATCTCCAGATCTTCCGCTT
>OAWB01000304.1_pt1 | contig 38772 bp, 17 predicted proteins | sample 1550621 | NCBI WGS metagenome assembly OAWB01 (sample SAMEA2580107, study PRJEB22360) | human gut metagenome | biome: human gut; feature: human-associated habitat; material: faeces | place: Denmark | collected 2008/2010
TGCCACAGCAGTCCGATTCTTTTTATTTTTTAAAAACTCTTTTGCCTTCTCCAATGTTCTCCCTCCTGTTGTCTGGATAACCGCAAAAACATCCATCACAAACTTAAGAACCGCCTATGATGGATGTTTTCTGTTATACCTCTTCGTCCTTTCTTTTCTTTCTGTACACAACGACCGCTGTCACAGCTGATGCCGCAATGAGAATAAAGAAAATATAAAGTTTTCTGCTGTCACCGGTCCTAAGAACACGGCGTACCCGGATTGGGCGTTTCGGTCTCTTTTGGGCTTTTGGAGTCTGATCCTTTGTTTTGTTGTAGTAAGGTTCTTCTTCCTTTTCATAATAGAACCCAAAGTCAATGCTCTCGTCGTCTCTGACCGTATTCAGGTCAACAGCCTCAAACATCCTGTCTGCATCCTCTTCAAGCCCCAGCTTCTCAGCTTCCTCTGCGTTCAGTTTCAGCATCCTTGTGCTCACAAAATCAAATTCTTTCGCTCCCACAAGACCTGTGATCGTCTCCTGTCCGGACGGCTGTCCGTTTTCATCTACATACCACCCGTCACTGTCCAGTTCCGTATCCTTCCCTGCATTCCTTTTGGTGAGGAATGCTTCGTTCGGCGTCTCAGCTTCAACTTTATAACGATAAGGCTTCAGATAGTCTTTTGAGCCTGGATTCAGGTCTGTCACCGGAACAGTAAACTTATAATGTCCGTTTTTGTCTGTCTTGATGCTGCTCGTACCCCGCAGGTCCTTCACTGTCTGCCATGTATCACCCTCTGCGTCATAGCGGTAAAGGTTCATCTTGACATTCTTGATGCCCCTCTCGCCTTCATCCTGAATACCATTCTGGTTTTCATCATTCCATACGGTGTCTCCCAGATTCACACGATTTTCGTATTTAATGATACCGCAGTCCACGGTCTTTTCGTCCCGGGCAGTGATATAATCATAACCGTTGCCGTAAGCATCTTCTCTTTCCAGCGGGTTTACCAGCAGGAAGCTGTTGGATATAGCATGGAGACGGTCTTCCTCGTCAAACAGACCGAAGTCGCTGTCGATCTCCTTGTTCTTTCCGTTTCCTGCCTTCAGGAGTGTCAAATCCTCATCATTATTTTTCTTTGTCCGTATCCGGTATTTTTCCGGAGCATCCAATTCCTTATTGTAGATATCCAGATTCTTAAACCGGAAGACACCTTTGCTGTCTGTCTTAGCAGATGCCACCGTTTCGTAGGTGTCGTCCTCCAGCATGACTGGTTCCTGATAGCTGCTGGTGCCTGCCTGGATACTTCCATCCCTTCCTTTCTTTCTGCTCTTTCCTGCATCCGGATCCTGGCTCTCGTCATTTCCTGTCGTTCCTCCGTCCGGTGCGGGTTCTTCTTCCTTAGGTTCCACTTTGTGCTCCAGCCATACGGTGCGCCCTGCTACAGGTTTATGGTGGGCGGCTTGCAGTCCGTCTTTATCCTCTGTGTCGTTCCAGATCAGCCCTTCAATCTCTCCTTTGTCATAAGGAAGAAGACCAATATCATAGTCCCGGTCAAAAACAGCGTTCAGTGTATCATAGTACTTTTGGTTGTAGGAAATCACGGAGTTTTTGTTGGCGTCTGTGATGTCTGATTTCTTAATCTCCTCCGCCAGGATAATATAAGGCACCTTCTGCTCCTTGACATATCCGTCAGAATACAAATTACTGTCCTTGGTTTTATCTTTTCCCTGGGCCGCTTTCGTATAAATATACTGCTCTTTCATTTCAGGAACAACCAGCCGGTACCCCATGAGACAATCCACATCCGGTCCGCTGTCTGCTGGAACCGCCGTGGAAACCGGAAGGTTAGAGAAATAATAAGTACCCTCCTCTGTAGATTCGGTCTCTCTATCATATTTCTCAATTCTCACCCATTTTTTAAGCGCAGGGTCATAATAACTTGCCTCCAATTTAATCTTGATGCCCTCCAGCGGTTTTTCATTCTCATCCTGAATGCCGTTTCTGTTTGCATCGTCCCAGACATAGTCTCCGATATATCCGGCTTTTGCAAGTACCAGTCCAAAGTTGATTCCTTCGGAAACTGCATACCGCTTGCCATCACTGTCGTAGACCGGATGTCCGGTAGTGGAGTCCCTTGGAATCTCTGCCTTGAAGTTCTCTGTCTTGGCAATGTTTTTGCTTCCGGAAGCTGTCATAGTTCCGTCGTTGTCATTTTTGTACTTCAGAGGATTCTTGGTGAGCCGTACCGGGGAAGTCTTCATCAGCTGGCCGTCCACAGTCAATTCGTCAATGGTAAAATAGTACTCTTTGTTCGGCCAAAGCATATCAAACTGGTAAACCCCGTCTGCATTCGTCTGCGCTGTCAAATCTTTTCCATCCATTCCAACGGCAGTCTTTGTACTGCCCTTTTCATGGGCTGTCACTTTCACCCCTTCCAGCAGTTTTTCACCGGGATCGATCTTTCCGTTAAAATCAGTATCTTCATGATTGGCTCCGTCATCATCGATCAGATCCTTCCAGACAATTCCTTTATAGCGCACCGGTTTTGTCACACCGATATCCGCATCCACTGCCTGCTTATCATATGCCTTGACAGCCGCCTCAGAGGACAGGTCAATGGCTTTCACATCAAAGCTGTCTGTAGTATACGTCTCTGCTGTGAGACCGCCGTCTCCTTTATGCCCGGTGGTAACTTTTGTGTTTGTCTTTGTGATCGGAGTTGAAAGCTGATAATCATCATATTGGTTCGGCATGGTAAATCTGAGCTTGTATTTTCCTGGCTTCAGGTTTGCAATGATGTAATAACCCTGATTGCCCCAATAATCGCTTCTGGTCACGGTTGAATACGGCTGTTTCTTTGTAGTCACAGGTCCGCCGTAAATATCATTCTTGACATCACCGGTGGATTCATCCATGACAAAGTCCTGGCCGTTTTTATTGATCACCGCATCTCCGTCCACATTACATGGGTTTCCACTCGCCGTGAGCAGTTCTACTTTTACTCCGTTTATTCCCGGATCATCTGCCTTTCCGTCTCCGTTCAGGTCCGTAGTCCACTTGCTCGGCAGCATTCTTCCGTTTTCTGCCTCTTTATACTGTGCTTCATCCTGCTTACCATTTCCGTTTAAGTCATTCCATACATAGTCTCCTACATATCCCCGCCCGGTCGGTGCCTGAAGGACTACACCGGATCTGGCGGAATCAACAGGGGCGTCTCTTTTTGCCCAGAACGCGAAGGTATTCCATCCCACATAAGGGTCAGAATCGTTTCCGTTTTTGGCAGGATCTGCATTCCCGCGCATAAACGGCAGGTTTAACGGCGCTTCCATATCATATTTCAGCACATAGCTGGTGGAAGGCCCGAAGTCAGCCGTCTGGTTCGTAAAACGCACCATAAACATCTTGACACCCTTGCAGATCTCTTCCATGTTGTCTGGATTTGCACTGAGCAGATCCTGCACGTTCACAAAGTGCTCGTTCAGCTTATCTTTGTCATCGGCAATGGCCTGATAGTATTCCTTCGTACTACGCTCGTTGACGTCCGGCATATTCTTCATGTCATACAGGGAATAGCTTCCATCCCCATTCTTTTTCACTGGACCCACAAAGACTTCATATTTACTTTTATCTAGTTGGGCGGTTCCGCCCGTATCAGATTTCTCAATCCGAAAACTCTTTAAATCAATCCATCCGTTCCACTGGGATTCCCTTGTAAGGGATGTATAAGTCCCATCTGCGTTTTTGCTTCCCGTGATAGCTTTATCACCGTCATACGGCAGCACATCAAAGAAAATCGGAACAGAATAGTTGGATGTTGTATCTGAATTGGTCAGGATATCTGAGAAGGTATATTTTCCTCCCTCCTGTACCGGCAGCGGTTTCGTATTGAGCATATAAGAATCGTCCACTTCCGTGACGACCTTCTTTCCTCTGGTCAGAGTGCTGAACGCCTCAAACGCAATATTGTTGCTTGAGATCGCCAGGTTTTTGTCCGTCGTGTTGCTGTCATTGTTTACATCGGAGACATCGACCCTCAGGGATGCCTGCTCGTCATCATCCTCATCTGTAATGAAAAACCGGAAAGAACCATCCTTCGTTCCATATACCTTCGTGGTCATGTCTTCCTGCGGTACTCCGATATCCGGTTCCCGTATTTCGTAGATATAGTCGATCACGATTTTGTCTCCCGGTGCCAGGTCATTGTCAAACCTCCAGGTCACCAGGTTTCTGTCTCTGCTCGTATCCACTGCCTTCCGGTAAAATTCCGGTGTTCCCGCCTTTAACTTCAGATCCTGTGTATGCGGCGGCTGCGTCTCATCCTCTGCATTAACGATTCTCCAGGTCCAGTAAAACCTGTTCTTTGTCTCTGCATTTTTGGCAGAATAATCCGGGTTCAAAGGACAGTCTTTGTCACTTTCCACCTGCTCATACGGCACATAATCAAACTTCATCTCGTCGATATTGGCGATGAACGGAAGTCCCACCGCAAGCTCAGGCCTCGACATGTTGTCTTCCTTAGATTTTTCCGGATCGCCCGACGGCAGTTTCATCATGGTGTCACTGGCATTAATAAGCTGCACCGTCTGCTTCAGCTTAGAACTGTTCTTCAGGTTGATCGCGATGTTTTTATCCCACTCATAAGAGATATTCTTATCTGCGTCCACATGCTTTTTCAGATACTGAAGCCCCTGCTTCAAGTCCATGCTTGGGTTTTGTGAAGATATCTCAACCCCTGCCCGGTCATCCTTCACCGTAAGGCCTGCATACTGGGTATCACTGTACTTGCCCCATCCGCTGGCAAAGAAGTTCGGGAACTTGCTGATCTCCGTCTGCTCTTCCAAACCGATCTGTACCGCGATCTGCAAGGCATTTTTGTTAACGCTGTCGGTAAAGGTATCGGCGTGCATCTTGTCAGTTTTATATCCATTGTCTGCAGCTTTCTTCTTCTCCACCACAGATACATCTTCCTTGTCCGCCGTACTGTCATCTGCGTCCACATCCAGCCGGAATCCCTGTGGCACCGGATAGTGTACCGGGTCATCAGAGGCAACGATCCATCTCATCTCGTCAATGGCGCCCTTCTCAGAATATTTCTTTAAGTTACCGGTCAGTTCAATGACTTTGTTTTCATTAATCTTTGCTCCGTCCGGATTCAGGCGGACCCATTTCATACTTTTATCGGTTTCGTCTGTCACATTAGAACTTCCGCTGTCGATATCCAGTACGTCTACATACACTCTCAAATGCTCTTTCAGTTTGTCGATATCTACATTGCACTTGGTGTCCTGAGGAATTTCCCACTTTCCGGTCTGTACTCGTTTTACGGAGACGCCGATCTTTGGATCTGACGCTTCCGCCGGCCCATCCCTCATTGTGTTCGGCGCCCGGTTCGGAATCTTATACTGAACAATAAATTGTGCCAGATTTCCTTTATGCACTGTCGCCTCATCTACCAAAAGGGTAAAGACATCCTTTGTCTTATACAGCGCGTCAGAAGAACGGATGTCATGTGTGATGTCGTCCTTCTGGTAAATTCTTCTCGGATCCTTCGTATCGGTCCTCACTGAAATCTCTGGTTTCGTGATCCTGATACCAGCGGCTTTCGCCATGCTGTACCGCTCATCATATACCCTGTCGTAATCGTAATCATTACCCTCACTGTCTTTTACCTGGTTTGTGTAGGCAACGGTCTCCACCGGACGTTCTTTAAAGTTTCCGCCAACTATGAAATCTCGGTCCATATGGTGGAGATCCAGGTAGCTGGGCTCAGAATTATACTGCCAGTAATCCGGATCCTTGAGGATATCTTCCGGTTCCGGAAGCTCGGAGATCCTGGATCTGAGCACTAAGGAGAAGTCTTTTCCTGTCCTCAGCGCGCCTGCCGGAAGTTTTCCTTTGTGTATGTTCTCTGAAGTCACATCCGCTTCCTGTCCGGGAGTGATATTGGCCAGCACTTCCTGATGGTCATAATCTCCGTTTTGGTCCTTAACCTTCTTAACTTCCAACTGAACCTTCCAGCCATGGTTTTTGGCCGGATCACTGCTTTCAATGTCTGACTGGCTTAAGGTCTGCTTATTGCCGTTCTGGTCCGTATATTCAATATAATAACTCTCAATCTTGCTGTCATCGTCATAAATCAATGCCTTCGGCAGTGTATGGTTGATAGTAAAGACAGAATGAGTCACATCTCCTGTAGTCGCATAATCTTTCAGTGTCTGACCGCTGTCTCTATATGCCGGATGGTTTTCTGTCTTTAAACGGTACCACAGATTATCCCCGTAAGCTAACTGCAAAGGTGCCAGCTTGTTGGAATTCCCCGTATTATTATCCGGCTCGGCAGTGTAGGAACTTCCCGTCCTGCTGCCGGATACCCCTGCCGTCAGGCTGAGTCTCGGATTTTTAGAATACAGCTTTGCGGTATTCATGACTCCGTGATCCTGGAGAACGGAACCGTCAGCTTCGTCCCCATATTCCTTTTTGCCGTCGTAATTCAAGTCTGTATACTTACCGTCCCCGTTTCCTGTCTGCCAGAAGAACAGGGAATCTGCCAGTCCCGTATCCTGAAGGTTGATCTTATCCCCCTCAAAATAAGACGTCATACGGCCGATAGCTCTCTGGCCCATCGCCTTATTGTCATAATAGGTCTTTCCGGTACGGTATGTGCTGGCCGCATAATCAGGGCTGACCGCATCCAATCTCGGATCCTGGTTATAATAACCCTGATTGGTGTCAACACCCACAGCATAGCCGCTGTTTTCCCCGCCGATCTGTTCATCCGTCAGATAACGGAAAAGGTTGTGCTGGCTGCCCATATAGACCCTGGTGCTGTCCCAGTCCTTCGTCTTATCCGCTCCATTCGGCCAGTTGCCCGCATAGTCAGCGGCAACCACGTTGATCTTTATATTCCTTGACCGACCTGAAAGGAGTCTCACATCTTCCGTAGATGTGCCCGCCTTCGGTACAAACTTGATTACATACCGTTTTGCCTCCGTTCCATCATCGTCCACATCCATATACCTGATCTCCGTGTCAAATTTGGATTTCAAGTCTGCCGGCAGGTCCGGATCTGTGTCGGCGGCCAGCCTGCCCCCGGAGGACCAGACCTTCTGCTCCATCTCCCAGTCAAGGTTCTGGGCAGCCGTGCCGTCCTGTCTGACATGGATTACATTGCCGTCCTCATCCAACGGCTGGACCCCATACGGAAGAACAACCGTCACTGTCGGTTTAAACAAGGTTCCCCTTGCCCCGCCGTTAGTCGTATAGTTGTAATTTCTTTTGCTGTCTGCGCCGCTTCCGCTTCCGTGGTTATAATCCGCCAGTATATATTCATTCTCCAGGCGGATATTCAGCTGTTTGACCTCTGTCTCTGCCTGAGTATACCACTGGTCTGCCGTCAATATATCATTTGAATCCCTCTTGCCGTACTCGGCCCAGAAACGCACCACAGGTTTCCTTTGTTTTGCCCGGGTACCGGTTACCGCATACTTGGTGTTGTCAGCACTTCCATCATTTGACCCGATTGAGAATCCCACGTCTTTTCTCTCCACTGCCTGGGAATATGTATTTCTACCCTTTAAATACAGCGGCCATGGGGACAACAGATTATAGTAAGCGTCTGTATTGCAGGTGCTGCAGTACCACACCCCGCTTTCCGGGTCATTGCACTGGATCGTACCGCTCTTATTTGCTTCAGACATATCCATGCTGTCATTCTTATCGTAAATCTGATGGTACATGGTGTTTGGAACGTCACTGTCCTTAGAGTCCAGGTCCACAGGCCGTACATAAAGCCTGTCGTACCACATCTCATTTAAGTTTTCATTTGTTACCTCAGACTTAAATTCTACAGACATTAGGTAATGCTGCTGCTTAGAAGCGTCCAGGGTTCCTCTATTCCAGAACCTGGTAAGCTTTTCAGGGACTGTAATCCGGATCACCCAGGACTTTGCGTTGGCATCTGCTGAGTTGTAGGTTTTTGCAGAGTATGAATCGTTGTGGACAGGATCTGCCCATTCTTTTGGAGCCAGTGCCCCGATATCCGTGTCTCCCGGCTGCTGGAGAATCTTAATGTTCTCCTCAGGCACTGTAACTTTCGTGCCGTCTTTCATCCGCGCATCAACCTCAAGTCTGCCGTCCTTGAGCACTGGTTTTGTACCTCTCGGCATCACATAGGTAAACTCTGCACCGTCTGTATCCCAGTCTCCATAATTAAATGCGTACAGTTTTGTTGTATACTTTTCTTCGGCTTCCAATGCCGCAGTCTGCTGGTCGTAGCTGGGGACATTGTGATAATGTCCGCCTCCCCCGGAGTAATTGATGTCTGCCTGATCATAGTAGGTATTATCTGTCTGTATATCACTGCTTCCGGTGATCCATGCTTTCTGCAGATGCAGTGCATGTTCTGCCCAGATCGTATTGTGGTACCCATCGTCCATGACGTTTTTCCACTTATCCATATTTGCGGAACCTGTTCCGGAAACAATTCTTCCCGTCGTCAAGTACCTGTAGTAGGCACTCTCAGTTCCTCCCCCTCCGGTACTATTCCGGTAGGAGATGGAGGCCGCCTCTTTGGAAGGATCCGTCACAGACATACTGGTATAACACATCTGCCTGGATGATGAATTGATGTCGTAGTCAAAAAATCTGCCGCCGTCACCAGTAATCTGTCCCGGAATATAGGCATAGGAATCATTCAGGAATTCTCCCGCATCAATGCCCTTACCCGGTGTTCCGCTGACTCCGAAGTCATGAATCAGATTATCCATGTCCATAGTCTTTGATTTTGTGGCGTCCGCATTCGGCGTAGGACCGTCAGCGTACTCTCCGTAGCGTGGAAGATAAGCATTTTCTTTTGTGTCACTCCAGGTTGCCATAGGCAGTCCGTCTTTTCTTGCTTTTGTCTTATAGACAATCTCGATCCGCTCACCTCTGGAAAGTTCCTGGGATCCAAAGTCATACTTATAAACTTTAAAGTGAATCTTTTTCGCTGGATTGGTGGCAGTATCCGTCGGTTTTCTGTCTGTTGCAGACGTCACCTTCTGGAATTCCTGGCTTCCTCCGATATCCAGATCCTCCATGTCAGAAACCGTGACTGCTGGTTTTTGATAGTCAGAGTCCTGCTTTAGACTGCCGTCTTTATTATACCAAAGAACTGTGACATCGGCCGGATCCGGGGCATCTACATATTCCGGTATCTTGTCATAGAGTACCGGATGTTCCAGGGCTCCCCGCCTTGAACTGTCTTCTGTCCACTTGTTCCACGCCGTAAGTTTATACCAAAAGGTTTCATTCGGACGGTATGCCGCTTTATTCTTGCTGTTATTCTCGGCATAGACCGCCTTGGCATCGCCCTCTTTGTCAAATGCCTGAACATCGGCGAGCATGTTTGGAAGCAGACGATATACAGTAAATGTATGGTCTGTGCCTGCCAGCAGATGTGCCTCCATCTTATCGTCATCAGACACTTTATAATGCTCATGTCCATAATCAATATCCAGGATACCGCTCATAGTGCTGTTATTTTTGTTGATTGCGGATGTCCCGTTTTCATCTATATAGTTGGCTGTACCGTGAAGCACCACATTTGGCATTTTATATACATTGCTGCCTTCTGCCGCTGGGATATCCTCATAGACCCAGCGGATCTGTTTTACTTTTTTCATATTGCCGGCATCCGTCTTAAAGGCATCGTCCATGGCTTTCCAGTCTGTGTCCCCGTCGGATTTAAAGTAAAAAACAGCGTCATGCTGGACTCCGTTTACCGTATATTTGGCTTCCGGCCAATCTTTCAGATAAAAGTTCTGTTCATCTTTCACCGTCCGGTTTGAAAGGTCTATGCTGATTCCAGTCTCTTTCAGTTCATGCATGGTCGCATTCTTTATATCTGACACTGTCAGATCAACATCCATCTGATCATTGACCCAAGTCGTACCGCCTTCCGTGGAGGAAGGATTTGAGTATTTTATAGTAGGAGACCCGGCGTCCATAAAGGACACACTGCTGACAAGCTCGCCTGCAGGAACTGTAACGCCATTAAAAGACAGATCCACAGCGGAGCTGTTTTCCGCACAGTGTTTTTTCATCACCGCACTTCCGAATGCGTCACTGCACCAGGAAGAATAAGATGTGGCTGAGTTTGTATCTCTGTTAACAAAATAGTAAGGATAATAATGGTTTCTCTGGCCTCCCCCTGCATATACACTCGTCTGGACACTCTTGCCCTCAAACGCTCCAGAGAATTCATCTTTAGCCTCCAGCACCACGGTCACTGTATAGTCTTTGCCCAGCTTCAGGTACTGGTCACCATGTTCCGTGTCCGTTTGGATCACAAGACTCCGGTATGTGTTTTTAGAGTCCGGTGCCTCAAGAGTTCCGTTTGCTGCTGGGGTTCTAGCGGACACAGAACTGCTGCTCTCAAGAAGCTCTCCCTTCAGATCCCCGATCCCGGAGGATGTATTTTTTGTATATTTCCATCCCACGATCTTCATGCCCACCGGTGCAGTTACCCGGACAGACGGATTCTTAAACGGAGTATTACTTTCACTGCCGTCGGTTTCCTTGTCAGATTTATTGGATACCTTCACTTGATATTCGATTCTGTCCCCGGGGATGATATGATCCTGGTCTACCTTTTGTTTTGTCCCGTTCTTTTCATCATATGCCGGTGACTTTGTGGCATCGTCCTCCCGTTTTTGTGTCAAATCCACATGGGATACTCTGTTATACACTGTCTCGGTTGCTGTCGGAGCTGCAGTTACGGTGCTCAGCTGATAGCCGAATGTTGAAGACTCTGCTTCAAATCCAGTGATCTTATTCTGAATGCCGCTTGTATAGAAATAGTCATGGGTGCCGCTTCCGCCCACTGTCGGTATAGAATTCTCATTCCACACATCATTGGCAATGTCGTCTTTGGTCCGGTCAGCGAAGATACCGTCAAACGCAAGATCATCCAGGGCCTGTTTCGGCCTCAGGAAGTTATCATAGTGTTCCGCATTCGTCTCTTTCGCTTCAATCTTAATTGTAAAACTCTGGATATAACATTTTGTAAATTCTGTACCACTTATAGTATAGGTGGATGTTTTTAAGGCATCATCCCCCACAAACAGCTTGGAGACATCTAAAACGTAATAGTCAGTTCCGTTAATGGTCTTCTGGCTGAACTTGTCTTTTACATCCACCCCTTTATCAGTACCGGAATGGGTTCCGTCATTGATCTTGAACTGAGTCACATGCCACTTGTCAGAGTCAAAGACAGATTTCGGGATCTTGACCGTCTGAAGCCGGAATCGGGTGTCCAGATTCTGGTCGAATGTAAATCCGCTGATATCTGCGTCCCTTGACTCAGAGTTTGCGGGATCATTTCCTCCATCGTCTGTACCGGCGTTTTCCAGATGTATGGTGAACGCTGACGCCTCCGGTTTCATCTCAGGCTGACCATCCGTATTTTTAGAGGCCTGATAATCCCATCCTTTTGTCTGGTCTGCAGTCAGTTTATATCCCGGCTTTAACGGTATTCTTCTGGCCAGCAGGGTTCCTGTCTCTGTCACTCCGTTGACAATTGTACCGGAGGGATCGTAATTCTTAAAGGTATTCGTGTTTACCGTATTGACTCCCGCATTGTTGCCGTCACCTTTCAGCGCGAGGATCTGCCCGTAGATATTGATCAGCGGTTCGTTCTTGTCATCAAAGATTGTTTCCTTTTTAACCCCGTCGATCTCTGTCTTAGTAAAGTCACCGTCTCCTGCGATGTCTTTCACCTGCAGCCTGACTTTTGACAGATACTGCCCTGTCTTCAGGACAATATCCACTCCGTCCACAGCCTGGCTTACATTGTCTTCCCCTTCATAGAATACTCTGATCTCTTTGTGATCCGCTTTATCTGAGTTCTTAAAATCACTGGCATTCCTTTTGATAACAGTTCCGTCAGAAAGCGTCAGAAGGATCTCTCCGTCAACCCGGTCCAAAAGCTTTGTCTTCATCTGCACAGAAGTGCTCTTAAAGCCTTTGAACTCTCCATTACTGTCCTTAGTGACCGGCGGCAGAGAATCTTCCAGCACCGCATTATCAATGTACGGGATATAGCCATTCCAGTTTGCTCCGTAATATCCTGCTTTATACCTGTAAAAGGACATACTGTAGCATCCAGTAGCTCCATAAGGATAGGACTCCTTCTTGTCTGTCTCCGGATGGAGATTGACACCCTTCAGTGAATACATCTTTGCGTCGTCATAGACCACGATAGGCACTGAAGATTTCATGTGTCTTGCCGTATATTCATAGGTACCGCTGTGATATCCGTTGATGTTATAGGTGTAATAATAGTTTTTAAAAGACCAGTCGGACCGATAACCGTTGTTTTTGGTAGTGTCAGTATCTTCCGTCCTGACCGCAGTCGTGGTGCCATCGGGTCTTTTTGCGCCGCCGATGGACATCTGTGTATCCGCCGTTGCATTATAGCTGCCCAGCTTATAATACCTTCCCACAAATTCAAAGGTATTCTGGGTATTTACATTGTCCTGGTTATACCAGGTTCCGTAATCCGGTGATTTGGCAGTTTTCGTACCATTCTTTTCTTCGAACTCTTCCTGATTGATGGAAAATGAAATCTCTGCTTTTTTTACCGCAGTATTTCCATTTGCCGTCATTTTCGGATCCCGATAGTAATTTCCCTCTTTGTCAGATTGATAGTTGGGCTGTCCGTCCAACAGATTAATCCTCCAGTAACCATCACTTCCATTCCAGCTCTTGGCATTCTGATTTGCCTCCCAGACTGCCTTCGGGTCCTGGATCGTATACTCCGATCCGTCTGCCCGGGTGATCTTGATCTCGTTGATATAGTCCTTCACCCTGGGATCCACCTTAAGGTAGTAGGTCTCAAATCCCTCAGCCGGCAGATTGACCGTCATCTTCAGATCTGCCGGAGTATTGTAGGCATAGTTCTGAATGTTATATCTGGAGTATGTAGAATCGATGTTCTGCTCCTGCGTATTATGCCTTTCTGGAGGGCCGCTTTTCGTATCCTGCAGATACTGGCGGAAGTCCACTCCAATGCTTCCCAATGCCTTATATCCTATCTCAAAGCTGGAGTCATCGCTGTAATTCGAGGTAGAACGCTTATGCTCTGAAGGTTCGGCACCATTATTATATCTGGTGGTCTTGTTGTCCGGCGTTACAAAATAGGCATCTACCGCTGTGTCAAAATACATCGGACTGATAAGCAGTCTTGCCGCATCCTGATTGCTCAGGTCATAGGATTTCTCTGTTGTATAAAGCCTGCTTGTGATCACTGCTGCCGCCTGGTTAATTTTGCGCATCTGAATGTCCGATAACCCTGTCACCTCGATTGCCTGTGACGCAGCAGGTGCCTTCCCCCCCTTCATGGTTCCCCCAGACACCTTTATGTCTTTGAGGATACCCAGATCTGTGATATTTTCCTTGGGGAATGTCCAGCCTTTCTCTCCTTTCGCAAAAACATTGGAGGGCTGATCCTTTTGCTGAAATACCTTGGTATCTTTGTCGTAGATAAACGTCCTGCTCCCTTTGGAGCCCGTAACCGTGATCTCTTTAACGTCAGCAGCTTCCAGAAGTTTTTCTTTCACCAGGATCGATTCTGCATAGAAACCTTTTCCTTCTTCCTGGGAAATCTGGTTTCCCGCATTCAGTTCCGTAAAATTGATGGCGGTATCAAATGCCGGAGCATCATTGGCAGCACTGTTTCCAAACCAAAAAGCGAAAGTCGCTTTTTTTTCATACGGGATAGCAAGACCCATGATGTTTCCGTCCACCATACTGCTGTTATTTTCTGAATTAACCTCCGCCTTATCATAGTAAGGGTTCAGATGGACATTGACCTCCGGTTTCGGGTTATTCACCGTCATGGACATACTGGCTGTCTTGGCAGGGTTGTTCATGTTCAGCGGGTCCTTGCAGGACCATTCTCCACGGAAGGATGAGGTTCCGTAAAAATCCGCCGTGCCTCCCACCGTGATATCCAGTTTATCTGTGTTCTCCATTCCGTTAAACGGTTCAAATACGATCCGCACATACTTAAGCCCATTGGTCACAGAATTCTTCCACAGACTTTTCGGAATCGTGATAAACCCTGATGCAGGTGCAGGAATCTGCTCCTTTGACAGGACAAAATCAGGTTCCTTTGCTGAACCTGCATATGTGTTATTGGCAATATCATAGAACTCAATCTTTGAGATTGAACCAAACTTCTTTATATCGGTGATGGTGATCTCATCCGCCAGAAATCCTACGGTTTTGCCGTCCACTAAATTGGCCGGGAGAGTCATGAGGAATTCCCCTGGATTCATCTCGGAATGAGACTTATTTCCGATATGGAAAACTGCCTTTGCTCCGTCTTCATTATACGGCACAGTGATAGAACCCAGCTTAGAGGCCTCTGTGCTGGTTGGTTCATTGTAGACATTTCCTGTGATCTCAGGGTTCACACCTTCAATGGTGATGGTTCCGCTGCCAGTCTTTGTCACAGTGCTGGAAGAAGACCCCGGATAATTGGTTGAAACTGTTCCGTTGGCTGTCAGTGATCCGTAATCCTTCAGGGTTCCCATCACCTTCATATAGGTCTGGGCATCCAATTCTTTACCTCTCTCGATCTTCTTATTGCCTGCAAAGAAATCATATTCAATGCGGATGCTTTTCAGATTGTCCAGATCCCCTTTCCAAAAGGATCTGTCAAAAGTCACATTCCCGTCACTGTCCGCATACCCCTGAACCAGCGTTTTTAATGAGATTTTCTTCGTCTGGTTATTGATGTCTGTGAGGATCAGGGTGCCGGACGGGTATTTCTGGTCATCCTCACTGGCCCCAATGGAAGTGTTAATCATGGCATCCAAGAGTTCTTTTTTCAATAATACATGTTCCGTCACATATCCTCTGTCATTGGCCGCACCCGGAACATTCATCTGGATATAACCCGGCGCGATAGGCCCTTTTGACTGAGTTCCAGCTCTCAAAATATAACCATCCATTCCCTGACGGTCATACTTTCCATAAACGGTCTGGTTATATGGGGACCGGCTGCTTCCTCCCTCTGTGACCGTCGTCCCGCTCTCTCCATCCTTCTTTTCTGAATGGACCGCAGTCACTACCGTGTCAATCTCAGGAGGAGTCAACACCATGTCTGCCTGAACTTTATACGGCTCCTGCTCTTTGATGACCCAGTCGCCCTTGCTGTCTCCGTCGCTTACTTTATAATATTTGTAATCAAACTGAAGTTCTGCTTTATTCTGAATCGTGACATTGTTGGTTGGATAACCGCTGATCACAATCTTCCCAGGCAGAACTGTATGTGCATTAATTTTTTCTGTCAGATTGATTCGGACCCTTCCGGTGGCATTATTCGGCAGCCTTCCTTTTACTCCCTCAAAGCCCCAGCGCACATGATCTTCCATCTTTTTTTCAGTCACTGCCTGCGAAAAATCCACCCACTCTTTTTCACCGGTATTCTGGTTGGTGATCTCATACTGAAATGGATGTTCTTTGGCAAGAAAAGCATCTTTTCCTTCCGCTGCATCCTTCACCGGAACTTCATAAAACAGGCCGTCCAGAAGGTAATGGCTTGGGATAGTATCCGTCACTCTCGGGGAAAACAGAGGAATATTTCCTTTGTTTTCTAACCCTTCTATGTAGAACTCAGACAGGCTGTTTACATAAACCTGTTTATTGTAAGGAGCCTCAGATTCTGCTGTCTTTTTTGCAGCATAATCCGGCTGCGGTTTGGTGAATGTAGCCGTGGCATTGGTGGTCTTAGACCAGTATATCTCCGGCTTTCCAAAAATAATCGTGGATACCAGTTTTGTCTGAAGCTCATTGACCGTACTGTTTCCCTTAAACTGGATGTTGTTTGTAAATGGAAGCCTAACCAGAAATTTCGCCTGATGATGCAGTTTTTTGTCCGGATGGGCTTCTGCGTAATTTTTAGCGTGGATCTCTTCCTCATGGATTACCGCGATCTGACCGTTTCCCGTATAGGAATAGGGAACGGGATCTCCCAGCTTTCCCTCTTTGATCTCATCCTCTGTCAGATCCGTTACATCATAGACGAGGACACCCCCTTCGTCCTCCTTGCCTATGAACTCTGTGTTCTTCCATGTATTTGGATTATTGGGTTCTTTATTTTCTGTGACCTTCCCGTCTTTGTAGATCCATTTTGCGATATCTCTCGTAAAGATGCCATCTACTCCACCGTCAGAAGAACAGAATGGCACCTCAAACATCAGGTTCATCTTATCAAAGGATACATCCTTGGGACCATTGCTGTCAGATGCCTCTGAGGTATTCTTTACCGTTACATAATGATCCGCATAATTGTACTCTTTCCAAGCCGGAACAGCCGGTGAATCTTCAAAGATGGTTTCCCATGAAAGATTTGTATTTACAAAGACTTTAATGGCATTCTCATCTACCCCCGGAGACTTCCATTCATCCGCGATCTTGTTGCCGTTTTTATCATAATATTCATTATAGGAAGAACTTCCGGTGACCTTGCCCTGTGTCTTTTCCGGCACATCCCCAAAAAATTTCACTTTGATGCGGAAGGTGAGAGACTCCCCGCCCTTCATGTCATTGCTGGCTACAAATACGATCTTTCCTTTGTAAACCGTATCCTGGTCAAAAGCTTTTCCGTCCTCTGTCTGCCAGCTGTCTGCCTCTATGACATTGGCCTGCATCCCCAGCTTTACATCCTCCGGGTTGACATTTTCATCGTATACCTGAAGGTTTCCTTCACTGTCATAGAAAAATGAAGGCAGCGCGACTGTGACTTTCGTGCCTTTGGCATAACCAGAAGACGTACCCACAACGTCAACCTGGCCCGTCAGTTCCTCTGACGCGCCGTTTTTGAGCATCGTTACATTAGTGCCCGGCTCCTGATGGCAGGAAAAACTGACCTGCAGCCCCGGCACTTCATCTGCCTTTACATTTTTGATAAGTGTTGAAAAATTTGGACTCTGAATCACCATTAATAGTGACAGAATCATAGAAATGACCTGCTTAATTCGTTTTTTCATAATCCCGTTCCCCCTACGGACTTTATGCCCCTTTTTTATTTTTATTTAGAAATGCAAAGAAAACCTGTGACCTTTCCTTCACAGATTGCATATAAAATGTTTGAATTCTTCTTGATTGTAGTATTATCATTGATAAATGTCAATTAATAAGTCAATATTTTGTCAAAAAGATAACAAATCAACTCTAGTCTTGTTCATATTGCACAATAAACTCTCGTAACTTTTTTTACATATTTTTGTTTAGACTTTATTTTATATGAGCAAAAAAGCCATTAATCAGAAATTCTAACCTGATTAATGGCTTTTTTAAATTTTGTATATAATTCCTATTATCCTTGTATGATATTAATCATAGATCAAAACAGAAATGTGTCAATTAACCCGTCCCATTTCTGATCTTTTTCTGATATGATCAAGTTTGTTCCGTCCTGTAACGGCCATTTGATACCGATCTCAGGATCATCCCACTTAATTCCACCCTCATCTCCAGGATGATAAAAGTCTGTACACTTATAGCAGAACTCCGCCTCCTCAGAAAGCACCAAGAAACCATGGGCAAATCCTTCCGGAATATAAAACTGTTTTTTGTTCTCTGCTGAGAGTTCTACTCCAAACCATCTCCCATACGTTTTGGAATCTTTCCGCAAGTCAACTGCCACATCAAACACTTTTCCCCGAACAACCCGCACCAGTTTTCCCTGGGGATACTGTTTCTGAAAATGAAGGCCCCGAAGGACTCCCTTAACCGACATGGATTGGTTATCCTGGACGAAGTTCATCTTGAGTCCCGCCTCTTCAAAATCCCTCTGATTATATGTCTCCATGAAATATCCACGTTCATCCGGGAATACCGCCGGCTCTATAATATACAGCCCCTCTATCTCACAGTCTGTCACTTTGATCTTTCCCATTTGTTCCTCCTAGTACTGAATTTCTTTTAAATATCTTGCCAGGGCATCCTGCCAGGAAGGAAGCCGCTCAAACCCGTTCTCTGTCAGTTTGTCTTTGCTCATCCGGCTGTTCTCCGGCCTTTTTGCCTTTGCCGGATATTCCTCACTGCCCACGGGATCCACCTGGATCTCAATGCCTGCCTGCCTAAAGATCTCGCAGGCAAACTCATACCAGGTGCACAGCCCTTCATTTGTGGCATGATACCTTCCATATTTGTCTGTCTCAATCATATCCACAAGAAGCCTTGCCAGGTCATATGTGTAGGTTGGGGACCCTGTCTGGTCATTGACCACTGTGAGCCTGTCATGGTTTTGGGCCAGATTCAGCATGGTCTTGATAAAGTTCTTTCCATTCACTCCGAATACCCAGGCAATCCGTACAATAAAATATTTACCCAGGTTTTCTTCAATGGCAAGCTCGCCTTCGTACTTTGTCTGTCCGTATACATTCAGAGGGTGTCTTTCGTCATCCGGCTCCCACGGCCTATCTCCCTGCCCGTCAAATACATAGTCCGTGCTGATATACATCATTTTAAGATCCAGCCTGCGGCATACCTCCGCTATATTTCTTGTCCCGTCTGCGTTGATCTTCCTGCATACTTCAATATCATCTTCCGCCGCATCTACCGCAGTGTAAGCGGCACAGTGGATAACGGCCTCCACCTGTGCGTCCGTGATGACCTGATTTACTTTATCGGCATCTGTGATGTCCATCTCCTGTACATCCACGCCGACTGCATCATGGTTTCTCTTGTTTAACTCATCCATGACATCATGTCCCAGCTGCCCGGCTGCTCCTGTCACTAAAACCCTCATACTCTACTCCTGTTCTAACCTTTGTCCATACTGGTTCTCAAAATAGTTTGCATATTCGCCGGACAAAATATTCTGCCACCATTCTTTGTGATCCAAATACCACTCGATCGTCTGTTTGATCCCTGTATCAAATGTATACTTGGGCTTCCAGCCAAGTTCTGTCTCTATCTTAGACGGGTCTATGGCATAGCGCATGTCATGGCCCGGGCGGTCCGTCACAAACTTAATCAAGCTTTCCGGCTTATCAAGCGCTTTTAAAATCGTCTGCACAACCTCCAGATTTGTTCTCTCGTTGTGGCCGCCCACATTGTACACTTCCCCTGGTCTTCCTTTGTGGAGGATCAGATCAATGGCTTCGCAATGGTCAGTCACATGCAGCCAGTCTCTTACATTTTCTCCTTTTCCATAGACCGGAAGTTCTTCATCGGCCAATGCCCTGCTTATGATAAGAGGGATCAGTTTTTCTGGAAAATGATAAGGACCATAGTTGTTGGAACATCTGGAAATGGTCACTGGAAGGCCGTAAGTCCGGTAATATGCCAGGACAAACAGATCAGCGCTGGCTTTGGAACTGCTGTATGGACTGGATGTATGGAGAGGTGTCTCTTCCGTAAAAAACAGATCCGGGCGGTCCAGGGGGAGATCCCCGTACACTTCGTCAGTGGATACCTGATGATACCGTTTTACTCCGTATTTTTTGGAGGCATCCAAGAGCACTCTGGTTCCCATCACATTGGTCGTCACAAAAATCCCTGGATCAGTGATGGAACGATCCACATGGCTCTCCGCGGCAAAATTCACCACCATGTCAAACTTCTCCTTCTCAAAAAGCTCCATGATAAACGGCTCATCCGCTATATCGCCTTTGACAAACTTATAATTAGGCTTGTCCTCTACAGGCTTTAATGTCTCCAAGTTGCCTGCATAGGTAAGCAGATCCAGGTTTACGATGTCATAGTCCGGATATTTATTCACCATATGGTGTACAAAATTCCCTCCGATAAATCCGGCCCCGCCGGTCACTAAAATCTTCATATGTCTTCTCCCGCCTTACTTGTCAATATACTTTCCATCCACTACGTCCAGCAGATACTGTCCGTACTGGTTTTTCTTTAAAGGTTCAATATCTTTTAACAGCTGGTCTTTTGTGATCCAGTGCTGTAAATATGCGATCTCCTCAGGGCACGCAATCTTCCTGTGCTGATGAGTCTCCACTGTTTTTACGAAATTCGTTGCTTCCACCAGGGACTCATGGGTCCCTGTATCCAGCCATGTAAATCCCTGTCCCAGCAGAGTCACTTCCAGCTCACCGTTTTCAAGGTAAATCTTATTTAAGTCTGTGATCTCCAGCTCGCCTCTGTCAGATGGGGCAAGCTTTTTGGCGTATTCCACGACCCGGTTGTCATAAAAATACAGCCCTGTCACACAGTAATTGGATTTTGGATGTTCTGGCTTTTCTTCAATGGAGATAGCCTTTCCGTCAGAATCAAACTCTACGATGCCAAACCGCTCCGGGTCATCCACATAATAACCGAATACTGTAGCCCCCATCTGTTTATTCGCGGCGGCTTTGAGCCTTTTTGTCAGCCCGTGTCCGTGGAAGATGTTGTCTCCCAGCACCATTGCAACATTATCATTCCCGATAAAGTCCTCTCCTATGATAAACGCCTGGGCAAGACCGTCCGGTGACGGCTGTACCGCATAAGCCAGTTCAATCCCAAATTGATGACCATCACCCAAAAGCGCCTCAAATCTCGGTGTATCTTCTGGTGTGGAGATGATCAGGATCTCCCTGATCCCCGCATTCATCAGCACAGACAGAGGATAGTAGATCATCGGCTTATCATAGATCGGAAGCAGCTGTTTCGACGTAACCCTTGTGAGCGGATACAATCTGGTCCCCGATCCTCCCGCTAGAATAATTCCTTTCATATTCAGATACCCTTTCTTTTAATTCCGTTATCAGTTAATAGTATCATAATGGGTGACGTAACGTAATGGTCAAGAAATTATTACACTTCTAATTTGTGATAATTTAAATTTCATCCTTTTAAGTTAATTATTGTAACTAAAAACAAAACATGATATTATATTTGTACGGAGCAATCTGTGTACAGAGGTGGCAGCCTCCCAGTTCATAAGAAGAAGGGAGGTGGTGCTGATGACTACATATGAGGCCTTATCTTTGATGCTGGCATTTGGTATGTTCATCATAGCGCTGCTTGCCTATATAGATAGGAACAACAAGCGCAAATAAATAAGCCTACCTTTGTACTTAGCCAGTCAAGGTAGGCTTATTTCCAACTTTAAAGGCTAACCATCTATGTGGATGGATTGCTCCTTATTTATTTTTAGTATACCTCATCGTGCGCAGCACGTCAACCCGGAGGGTATGAAATACGGTGTGCCCTGTGGGTATACCTTATCGTGTACAGCACGTCAACCTGAAGACTATAAAATGCAGAGCCCCTTTTAGTCTTACAGGTCATGATTAGAACCTCTTTAATATCATAATTTTCTCATTTTTCATATGTTCTTTTTGGATCGATGATCTTTAACTATTTTTTCTGCAAATTAAGACCCCAGCCTGTTTTGTGATCTTCACCTGCCCCTGTTCTCTGATCTTCTTTTTGATAAACTCCTTAAATTCTGTTTTTCTGCCATTCAGTCTCTCATTCTGGTTGCCATGGCAGGATAAGATATAGTCCAAAAGCGGCTCTGCCTCAGTGATGATTAAACTATCCTCATACTCTTTTTTTTCTACAGACGAAAAATATTTTTTCAGGATGCCGCTGCCATTCTCAAGTCCAAATCTATCGTATAAACTGACCTCAGAAAGTGTGATCGTTGGATCAAATTCATGGACTAATTCTGTCACTTCCTTCATATGCTGTTTCCCGTAGGTACTGCAGTAGACAATTCCTTCTTCTCTTAACACCCGTTTTATTTCAGTCAGCGCAAGGTCAAGATCATTTACATAGAATAACACATGATTCGCGACCACCCGGTCAAAACTCTGGTTTGGATATGGAATCTTGCCGCAGTCAAAACTTTGAAATAAAAGCTCTGGTCCTGTCACGCCATCCAGCTGTTTTTTTGCGTCCAGAAGCATCCCCTCTGAAATATCCGATAAAACAACCTTTACATGAGAGAGCTCTTGTATCTGTTTATTTTTCCATATCTGTCCGTTTCCGCATCCTATTTCAAGCACTGATTTAACATTTTGAAAATCAATCAGAGAAAAAAGCCACGGAAACCACCCCTGGGAATTTACGGAGTACCGGTCATGCAAACTGATGCGGATATCCAGGTTGGTAGAATTCTGATACTGCTCCACCAGAACCCTCTCCATACTTGTCATATGGATCAGATTAAGAATCTCGTTCCAGTCCACCTGATTTGTCTCCTCAATGACCTTTGTTGTTTTCAGAAGCGCTTCCTCCACAGATCTCAGATGCTCTGCTTTTTTGTGGAGCAGATCCGCCTGCATCCGAAGGGAATTGGTAATGTTCAAAGTATCGTCATTGATGGTCATGTTTTTAATCTCTTCCAGTGAAAATCCAAGGTACTTAAGCGACAAGACTTTCTGAAGCCTCAGAAAATCCTGATCCGTATACATCCGGTAACCTTTTTCATTTCTGGAGCTGGGCTTTAAGATTCCCTTTTTGTCATAATACCGGATCGTCCGGATCGTTACTTTGGCTTTCTTTGCAAACTCCCCCGTGGTATAAAAACGCTCCATGAGCTCCTCCATTTCTCTGCCTTTCTTGAGTTCATTATAAGGGATATTAATTTTCTCCACAAGGCTTTACAAAGAACAGAAAACCCTCACAGAAACTTTTATTTCAGTATCTGTGAGGGCTTTTACAAAATAGAAAAAAGTCAGCTCCTGAGTTTTGATTATTTTATATTTAGTTCTTTTTTCAGCTGGTCGATCATTTCCCCATACTGTTCTTCTGTGAGGAATTTGGGTTCATCATTTCCGATAGCAAAGGAACCGCCGAACTCAAATCCCCCTTCATATTTTGGAACCAGATGGAAATGCAGGTGGGGCAGCTTGTCCCCATAAGCACCGTAATTGATCTTTGTGCATCCCCAGAGTTTTTTAATGGCCTTCGCCGCAGCTGCCACGTCATCTATGTAATTATGTCTCTGCTTCGGCTCAAGGTCAAACAGTTCACTTTTATGTTCCGGCACTGCTACCACACAGCGTCCTAAATGCGCCTGGTCCTTGAACAGATATAAAATACCTTCCTTCATCTGCCCCACTTCGATCATCAGATCCTTTCTTCCCTCATGGTCTGAATCACAATAAAAACAACCTTTTTCTTTTACCGCCATAACGTTCTCCTTTTGATTATAAATTGATAATATTATGGTTATATTATATTACTTATACAAATATAATTCCACCACTTTGTCATAATTTTATAAAATATATGAAAGCTATATAGCGGTCCTGTCGTTTTCAAGTGCGCAAATGTTCCCTGACATTCAGCGGATTCAGGCCTGTGCTGTCTCTTTTAAATAGTCCTCAATCATAAACATATTCATTGTGTCTGTCACTTTCTTCCGGTTTGTCTTCCACACAGAGAAGTAAATCTCATCCAGAGTAAACAAATCCATTTTGCCCAAAAGCTGAGAGGTGTCGGCTTTCAAGCTAAACGCATATTCCAGTTCTTTTTTCACGGTTCCATCTTCATTTTTCCCTCCAGTGCGGTAATAAAGAAACGCCTGCTGCACATAGATCCTGATACTCATAGGATCAAAACCACTCTTTGCTTTTTCCGGATCACTCATGCCTTCAACGGTTCCTTTAAGTTCACTTTCCATTTTGGCCACCTCTGGATCCCCGTCTTTAGCACCCATTAATTTCTTTACCTCATCCACCATCTCTTTCACGGTCATTCCTTCCTGACCTGCTGAATCTGTCGGCGCTAAAAGCAGCATCATCACGTCTCCGTCTTTTTCAAGAGCTGCCACAAAATGATTCTTTAACAATGTAAATTTCACTCCTGCATTGATCCTCACCGGAATCGCAGCACTTGTACCTGTCAGTTCTGTGGAAACCGCCCCATCTGGATTCGGAACAACCTCCGTTTTTGGATCTTTCGTATCTGCCATAATGTTTCTCCTTTCCTTATGATAAATTTTTAAACTTCTCTAATTCGTCCAGAATATCCTGAGACAGTGCCGGTTCCGGCTTTGTCATACTGTTCTGCATGGCAAAATCGCCTACATAAAAACCGTTGGCCAGGAACCCTTCTCCCTTCTCAAGTTCCAAAGAATATACCCGGTCATAATAAGGCTCATCATAAATTTCATCCACCTTACAGTACTTTCCCTCCACGAAAATCTGGTCTGACTCTGAAACCTGTCTTGCCTGTTTCCATCCGTCTTTCGTCATCACCGGATGATCCATTGTCATCTTGATAGTCTTTTCTCCTGCCTTGATAAACTTAAGAATATCTTCGTTTCCCGTATAAATATTAACCACCTTTTCGTATGTGCCGTCTGCTGAGGCAATATAGTCCCCGCTTTTTACATCACATACTGGAATCTTTCCTTTATTCCTGGTCTGTATCCGGGCCGTCTTCTCAAGACACCCCCACAGCAGATGCATGCAGGGAATCTCCACAACATTTCCACCCTCATATTTTTTAGGATTCAGCTGGCTGTCTATTTCCAAAGAATAGGTGTTGCCGTCCGTACAGGTAAATTCGACGTCCAGAGACAGATAAAAATCATCGTTCCCCTCTACTCCGCCCTCTTCAATTGCATTTTTCCAATGCTGAGGAAAGATCAGGACATAACCGCTGGAGGTCTGCTCATTTACCGTTGGATATTGTAACGGCTTATTCCTCCCTACTCTTTGATTCATGGTTCTGTCATCCCACTGGGATGCCGGTAGCAGCTTAATCTGTTCAAAATTATTAAACCTGACGATGGAGTGAGCTGCACTGTAGATATAAACCTCACCCTTCACATTAGGATTCGATGCGACCACCATGCCAGACTCCAGCTCAAACTGCATGGCAATCGGCAGATACACACAGAAATTTCCGTTTATCCTGTCAGGTTCCTCATAAAAATAATCAGCACTGCCGCTCGCATCCCATCTAAAATAAACAATATTAATCTTAGGTCTCCCATTTTTACTGACTGGATGGAGGATTTTTCCTTTCCCTATGATGTCGATACCCACAGTTTCCACTGCATTCTGGCGAAGTGATCCTATTTTTATCAAATGCTCCCGCCACTGGGGTATTCTCATCATATAATTGACGTCTGCTCTGATACCTTTGATCTCACTTTGTTCTATCCGAATTTCTTCATCAATAATCAGAAAGCTGCACTGCTCCACCGTATAAGAGAACTTCCACGACTTCCCCTGTCCGTTTCGTATGTCCAATTCTGCAATCATATACTGGGGATGCCCTGATCTATGGATTCTTCCCTTCACCCTTAATGTTTTTGTTTTAGGCTGATAATAGAGTTTTAATTTTTCATACTCCTCCCAGCCTCCTGGATTGGCTTCCTGTCTGGATGCACTTTTTAGAATTTTTGTTTTTGCAGCCAGTTTTTGAGCCGCCTCCATATCCTGATATAAGGCAGGAAATTCCTTCTTAAATTTCTGTTCTCCTCCGAACATGCTTTCAATGATTTCTTTTTCTTTACTGTTAAAAAGCTCTGTCTGTGTTCCCTGCATAACATGCCTCCTCACTTGACTTCAAACGGATAAATGTCTGCAAAATCAATCTGCCCTTTGTCTCCTGCGTTGCACCGGATAGAAAGTCTTACAATCTCTTCCCCTGTCCTTGTAAAAGAGGCATGTCCGGTGGCACTTTTATCAAAAGCTCCCTGATGATCCGATGCCTCAATGATTACATCGTTACCGTCATTATTTACAACTCTCCAGGAAAGTTCATACTGAGACTCGTTCCCGTTTTGCATCATCACATACTTAAGTCTCTGAAGCTCCAGTACATCTCTTGTTCCGGCTTTCACTGACTTTTCTTTTTCTTGTATTTCCTGACTTCCGGTTAAAATATGATATCGGTAAACACCATATTGATTACGCAGCACTTTACAGTACTTACTGCCCTCAATCCTTCCAATGCCGTGATCCATATATCCAAACCCGGTTTTTGTCAGATCAAATGTAAATTCACTTGTTGTTCCCGGCGACACAATTCCAGATGGGGAAACCAAAACTCCATTTAACTCCTCTCCTCCACTGACGTTTGCTACAATCTCCTTCTGTACACTGTCTCTGTCTTTTACCGCCCTAAGAATCAGCGTCATAGTTTCATAAATATATACTTCCAATTCACCCTTTCCACCGACCTTCCAGTTGTAAGGATAGATCAGGCAAAAGTCACAGTTCGGACAATCCCATTGAAGCTTTAAAAGTTCTCCCGCTGCCGCCTCATAGGTACCCCCGGCCTCCGTTCCATTGATTTTAAATGACTGAATCTCCATGGCATCCCCCTTTCATCAAATGGTGATCGTATAATCTTTGGCTGTTTCGTCCCGAAACGGCTCCACATACATGGTCACCAGAATATTTTCTCCTGCTCTTGACGGCTCTGTTCCCGTCAGGATCTGCTGCCAGCTCCCCGTCGTTCCCAGGTTTTCACCTCCTTTAATATCATAAAGCTCATTGCGTTCCCGGTCCTGATAGACAATCCGGACAGACTTGGCCACATTTTCTGTCTGCAGCTCATAGAGTTCCCAGGATACATCCAGGATCTGAAAGTTTTTATAAAATGTAATGGTTTTCTGAAAATGCACCACATCGGTGCTTTGCTCTTTGGTACCGTAGTACAGCGCACTTTCCACCGAAGTGTTTTTTCCCTCTGCAGTCAGAACAATAGCCTTTCCCTCTGTATAATTTTTAAGTTCCGCTGACCCGCTGGCAAATTGAGTTGGGACGTTGTTTATTTTTATATTTTTTCCGCAGTGGACATCCCAGATAAGCTTTTCATCTTTATAGTTGACTGCGAACTTCCCAAGAAACAGCGGGGTTACCTGAATCGTTGTTTCCCTGCTGTCCTGCTGGTCCCCGTTAAACGCTTTCAGCACATATTTTGCAGACTTTGTAACCATGACCATTTCACTGGTCTGAGACTTATTGAGTTCCTTTTCTTTTCCGTCAGAGTATAACACCAGCTTTTCCGCATTCTCGGCAAACCAGTTGAGTCTCACCTGTTCTCCTTCCCATGCGGACCCCGATTCCGGATAAAAATCCAGGATTCGTACAGAATGGTTCTGTTCCTTCACAATCTCCAGGGCACCTTTCCTGGCATCCCCATCGTAATCTGTCACAAGAAACTGAACGGTACACGCACCCTCCTTGGCGGTTGTGACCACATTTTCCATATCAAGATCCACAATAATGTGATCTTTCATTTCCCAGACCATCGATGGCAGCAGCCTACAGTGATAAAAACTCTCACTGTCCGTCTCGTCGATGTACATATACCATCTGTGAGGTTCTATATCCGCCGATTTTTCTTTTCTTCTCTTTTTTAAATCCAAATACTTTTCCTTTGAGAGTTTCACTACTGACCAGTCATCTACCTTAAACTCTATTTCATCCAGATTCTGCCGCTCTGCAAAATCTGTTTCTTCTGATCCGGCAGGAAATATAAGCTCAATTTCCTCAATGTCAGGCTTCTCATCCATATCATAGGTTACCTTCATCTCCAACTGATTTTTTACAGCAGAAGCCTGGCTGTCAGAAACCGTCAGCTTTTTATCTCCCACATTTTCAAATGTAAAGTTCCCGTCCAATCTCTGTCACTCCTTTCTTGTTGTGCCGGCTCCAAGTAAAAGCCAGCCTTCCATGATCTGTTTCCATTCCTCTTCCTGATCTGTCTCCATCCACGGAGGCTTAATATCCCTTTCCGCCTTTTTTTCTCCAGGTCTCTCGAAGGATAGAAAACTCCATTCCTTTTCCATGGCTTTCGGTAGAAACATTTGAAGCTGGCTTTCTGGGGTTAAAAACGGTCCATAATATAACGTAAGAAACATATTTTTCATGGCTTTTTCTGTCCATGTATCTAAAAGCTTCATTTCTTTTACAGGAAGCAGCCCCGTAGTCAAACTAATTTTCCCCGCCGGATGAAATAAAACAGTAATACTAACTGGCGGCGTTTCTTTTGCCGTTTTCATAGACAGAGTTGTCTTATCATCTATATACGGCACGTCTGCATCTCTCTTTAATCTCCTCTGACATCTGTGGAATACCCGGTAACCATCTCCGTCTCCATGCACATAAAAACCGACGGTTCCGTCTGTCTGAGACACTTTGTCTCCGATGCGCAGCGGTACTTCCAGCTGCTGAAACAGGGATTCCTTTTTTTCGCCGCCCGTGTAATACATGGGTTTTGGACCATCCCCTTTCATATCCAATTTTATCTGAATCCCCGCCAGGGCCAGAGGCCTGCCCAGATATGCCAAAACCTCCTCCTGTGCAGTGCTCCCTCCTGACCTGCTGGTCCACATGCTCTCATCCAGAGATTTCAAAAATTCATATAAAGTTTCCGGGTTCTTTTTGCAGGCATCCAGAAGTCCTTTTGTAAAACCCCTCAAGCCTGTCCCCATCTGACGAAGGAGCACCTCTTCCTTCTTTGTCTCACCGGGAGGATTTCTCAGGGAGACTTTATATCTGCCGCTTTCGTCCATACTGGCAGTATTTTGTATGCTGCAGGCCATGGTTCCATCGGGATGATAGATATGAAGACAGGACTCCAGAAGGTTGGCCCATATCCATCCATAAACCGGAGACACCTCGTCCTCAATCCCTGACTCCTCCATATTCCACCGGCTTTGGACTCTCATAGGTGCTATAATTCTCGGTCTCAATAAAAATCTGGAAGTAAGCAATTCCTTTTTCATGCGGAGACTTTCCGGGACAATCACGTCCCCTAAGTCATATTTCAGCACTCTTCCAAAGCTGTCGACCACACGGACCCGGTCGATCTGTGCCAATCCTGCCCGGATGGGATAAAACGCCTCTTCCGGTTCTCTCTGATTTATGGTTTCCTGGTTTATATCCTCATAGAGATCCAGTCCCGCCGATACACAGGCTGCAATGGCAGTGAGTTCCGGGTCCAGGTTTTTATTCATCCACGGAGCCACGACCGTGCTGTCCCGCCTTGTAATCAGCTTGTCATGAAAACCCTCCAGGGTCTGGGACAAAATGTTCATTCCGGCAAGTTTTCCGGCGATATCCTCATACTTTTCATCAGACAGAAACCGCCCAAACATTTTGGATAAGTAATCAGGCCCATAAGGCGATAAAATACTTCTTCCCATCACAACTTCAAAAAAATCATGTCCTATCTCCGGACCTGTATAATCATAGTCCAGTTCCCGAAGGCTCCAGTTTTTCATAGAAGTATTTCCCGTCTTTATGTCCGGGTCAGGATAATATTTCATACTCCACTCAAGAATCAGCGGATTCCAGGAAGGCTCCCAGACATAATTTCCTATAGGACTCGGCATCCTGCCGCCTTTTAAATTTTCTTCGCAGGAAAGGCATTTCTCCATCTCCACAACCACATGGGATAATATTCTTGCGTCTTCTTTCTTTCCATAATGGCAAAGCAGAGAATGAGCCGTATAGAATCTACACCCTTCAGCAATCAGCATACCTTCCTCCACAAGTTCTTCCAAGACCTGTTCTTTAAACTGTGTGGTCCCGGTCAGAAGCTCTTTTCCTGAAATCCGAATCTCTTCTTCCTCCGTAACCCCTGGAATCTTCATCTGCGCCTGTCGGATGATCTGTTTTCTGGTCCGTTCCGGAATCTTTCCATCTACTTTATAGTTTTCCAGGCGCTTGTAAATGCTGCTCTGATCGGCTCCCTCCAGGAGAAATGTCAGATCTTTCGGCTGCCAATACCTTTCTCCGGCTGTCTCAAGCAGAGATTCGTCCTTCTTTAACAGACTCTCAAGTCTTCTCGTCATCTCTTGTTCCCGGCCGGCTTCTTTCTGTCTTTCTATCTTTAAAACTTCGATTTTTTCGATTCTGACAAAGATCCCTTTTTTTGCACTCTCAAGAAAATCACGGCTCATGGCATATTTGCGCCAAAGCAGATAGACTTCCCTGCACTTTTCCTTTCTTTGCTCCTCATATTCCTGCTGACGTTGTCTACACTCTGAGATCTCCTCCATCAGCACCTGCCGCTCCCGTAAAAATGCATCCTCTTTTGCCTGGATCTTTACTCCTTTTGGAGAGGACACCGGCCGGAACTGGAACTGTTTGATCTTCTTTTCTCCCTCCAGAGCACCGTCCAGCTTTTCCCATTCAGACAGAGTGCCAAAAAACAAATGCTCCAGTACCTTTTCCATCTCCGGCTGTTTCAGATAATAACCACAGAGCGCTGCCGCCGCTTCCTCCAGAGAATTTCCCACCGCTGCATTTGGCATATTGGTACCGCTCGGTATTCCTGTTTCATATTGGCCATGAATCCCCGTCCATCTGATTTGCGTGACGATCCCATGGCACACCGTATGGTCTGCGGGATTCTCATTTTCCAACCATCCGGAGACTATGTAGGTGAGTCTGGCAAAATCCTTTGTGCCTTCTCTGATTTCAATGTCCGAGAGATCGTCATAACAGCCAAGGACATTCTTACACTCTGGATAATATCCTGTGAAATAAGGTTTCCCTGTACTGACTGCCGACAAATGTGGAAAATGTTCTCCCGGGGATGAGATCACCCCGTCGTACTCTCTCACTCTTCCTAAAAAGCGGTATGGAATCTTTGGGTCATCATAAGCGACAGCGGAATATTGGGATCCATTCATCGGAGACATGGAAAGAAAGTCGCTCTCTAAGATCCAGTTTCTTCTTGTAAGAACCGGTTCGCTCCCTTCTCTTTCCAATACAGAGATCCTGGTCACCGTCCACCGGTTCGGAAAGTCCGGATAAACTATCTCCCCCCCTTCTTCCCGCTGGCTTCCATGGGTAAACTCCTCAGGAAGAATAAAATGCAGATGGACCCCCGGAACTTCCTGGCTTTTCATGCCGGTAAAGGGCTGGCTCTCCAGGCCGTTTCCCGCAGGCATGGACCTCAGAGTGTTATAGTTTTCATTGATATTTGCCATGGGAACAGCTTTTTTTGTGCCAAATAGAGCAGCTTCCACATGGATCGGAAACAGCCGGATCTCGCTAAGATCATCTGAAATTCTCACTTACAGGCCCCCTTCCACCGCTTTTGATTCTCCCATCCGGAAGACTCCGGTCTGTGCGTTCTGAATCATCTCCAGTGCAAATTCTGCCGATGTCATCTGTGGAAGTTCCGCCGTCTTCTTTAAATTCGCGGCTGAGGCTTTTACATCAATCACTCTGTCTTCTTTTGATTTCCAGACAAGGTCTGCCTGTTTTTTTATAAGCCTGCCCTCATTCATATCCCGGACTGATTTTTTGAGGACACCTCCCTCCGTCAAAAAGCCAAAGTGAAGCCCCTCTGGCGGCTGAGCAATTTCAAGCCGTTTAATCTCCCCTTTAAAAATTCCCAAAAGAAGGTGTCGGCCCAGGGTTTCAATGCGAAGTGCTTCCAGAGGACTGCCTCCCTCTCTCTCGTCATATGCCCGGAATTCAAGTCCTCTGAAATTCTCCACCAGCACAGAGTTCAGCAAAAATCCGCTGATCACTTCCGGTATTTCCCCGCCGGTATCTGAAACCTCTTTTCCCTGGAGGCCAAGGCGCACCTGTCCATTTTCTTTTAAAGCCCGGCGGTAGATTTCCACGATCATTTCTGTGTCGTGGGAATAGTCAATGGAGGCATTCCTTCCCACACTGCAGATGCCGTCCAGCAGGGCCAGCACCCAGTTGTGGTCCACCTGAAAAAAATTCAGACTGTCCGGTTTCTGCATATCCGGAACCGGGAACAGATAAGCTGCAGGTACATGATAAAATAAACTGGCTTCTTTCAGCAGTTCCAGCACGGTTTCCGGAAATGTTCCTGTAGTCAGTGCTTCAAAGTAATCTGAACGGTCATTGTTTTCCCGGATCCACCTTTCCATCATTCTCATCCCCTTCCTCCGGCTTAAGCTCCATCGCTGCCTGGATACATGCATTTTCAAGCTGTTCCCTTACATCCTTCCCCTCGGCCGGAATCCGCTCAAGAAGCTGCTCCTGCTGTAAATTCCTGGCCGCCTCAGTACAGTTGTTAAGCCTCCACGAGACCAGATCCCGGCACACAGACAAATGATTCATAGAAACCATTCGTCCTAACTGCCAGGCGCAGGCATAACTTACATCCATCATTCCGCAGTCCGGATCATAAAAGTAAAACTCATCCGAAAAGATCCGGTATCTTGGCTTCATCTGCAGTTCTCCGTAGGGGATCCACGGCCCGCGGTACCAGGAGACCGTTTTGCTGCCGTCTCTCAGATCGTGATTCAAAGGACAATAACCCCGTCTTAAGATGTCCGCAAGTTCTTCCGGCTTTCCTTTTGCATTCACCTCTTTTTTCAAGACACCTGGCACCAGCTTTTTGATGGCTGCTCTGAAATCATATGGCTTTTTTGTCACTGAAAACTCCCAGGTATACAGACAAATCAAACGGACAAACTTTGCATGTTCCGGGATTGCGAGGCCTTCGTATTCTCTGAGGGAGACCACATATGCCGTATGAGTTATCTTTTCCGCTTTTTCCTCTGGCTCTTTCGGGTACCGGTTGGATACAAGACAGGAAAACGTTCCGTCTTTGACCAGAGGATCTGTGACCTTATCGTCTAACTTTACCTGCCTTACATGGGTAAGGAGTTTTCTCTCTTCTGAATCTGTGCACAGCTTAAGGTGTAAATCCCGTGGGATATCCACAACCTCACAGGTTTCATCCCCGGATTCCGAGTCACTGGGCTGTAGACCAAGTTCCCCGGAAACAAACGTTTCAGAATCTTTTGAACTGCATATTTCTGATACTTTCATCGTCCGTTTTGACACACCCTCATTCTCTGTACAGAGAAAAAGCGCCAGCCCCGGACTTCCATCATTGCATGCATATTCCCACGGCAGTGTTCCCCGGTTAAAGACAATGTGGGGAAGGCAGTTTAAGAATTCTCCTTCACTTCCCGCAGCCGGATGGACAGAATACACCTCCCCTGGGTCCATACAAAATCGTTTGCCCGTGGCAGTCAGATATAACGTCTCTCTGCTTTTCTTCTCACTGCCGTTTTCCATGATTTTTGTATTTAATTCTATATCCAGTTCATAAAATCCACTGGTAAGCTCGGGCAGGTCATTGTCTGCAAATCTCATGTTCACGTCCATAGCCGGCCTCCTTCTTTCTTGTGTTCCCTGCAGCCTGTTTTTCTTTTCTCCACAGGCGCCAAAAGAAGCTCTTGTAAGTGTTCTGCAAAATGCTCCGTCTGTATCTGGCCTTCTGTCCTCACCCCATATTCACTCAATTCCAAAAGCCAGGTTTTCCTCTTATGATTTCTGACCATCGTTTCCGCCATATCATCACCTTCAAAGTCTTTTTCTCCGATAGAATTTACAGGTTCCCATACATAGTGGACAGGGCACTCATACCTTTCATTTTCCAAAAGCTGAGACAAACGGTACCACCTTTGTTTTCCTCCCAAATCCGGTGGTATACAATGTCCTGTCTTATCTCCCCCGCAGACGGATATTCCCATACATGCATCTCTTATCATATCTTGGTTCATGTCAGGTTTTTCAGGATTCCATAATGCCCTTGGAACATTTTTATAGAGAGGTGTTTCCTTTATCTCACATTCTTTTTTGCTTCCGTCAGACTGGTATCGGTAAAAATGAATCTCCAGCAGTGCATCAAGACTTGAAAGCCCCATCGGGTAAACTCCCAGCCCCAGATCCTTATGTTCCTTTACACCTCCATTCATCTGTACCTTATTTACGGGAACAGCCGTCTCAATCTCTAACTGAAACTGCCTGGCACTGATATAGTGACAGGCCCTCCCTCCTATTTGTTTTTTACCGAGATAACCAGCCGCAGCATTCAGCCTGGCAAGCTTCACGGCTTTTCCGTTCTTTTCATTTACATCAGAAGCTGAGAGGTCCCCTGTAATGCCGCCGTCGAAATCCGGAAGGAACTCCTGACGGAACGTTTTCCAGTCAAGCTTGGGCGGCTCATTCTGGCTGCCCTGGTTAAAGTGAATCGTAAAGGAAATAATAAACCATTTAATATGTGCTGTCCCTGAAAATTCCGGCCCCCATAAATGCAGATCGGCTCCCAGTTCAATCTTAAAAGTCTTGTGGATAAACCAAAGATCCAAACGGTAAGAAGCTCCCACGCTCACCCCAATAGAAATATCATAGTGAAACGGTTTCCACTGGATTAAAAAGTCAGCGAAGGCGTGGCACCACGCTTTCAATTTCCCTATGTGATAGTTGAGTTCCAGCTTTCCCCCTGCCATCAGGCAGTTTGGCGTCAGGGCAAAGTAAGCTTCCCCGATGAGTTCCAGGTGCTCGCTGATCTTCCAGTTTAATCCCACCCTGTCCACGGCGGGATAATGTCCTCTGTTGAAAGAAGGATGATACCCTCCTACAGACAGTACAAAATCTCCTGCATACATTCCCTTGAACCAGGAGTAAAAGGCAAATCCCCCTGTGAGCCTGGCGTCCTTTGAAAACAGATAGGAATCATTTGACATAGCCCCCTCAATCAACAGAATCCCATCGTCCGGCGAGAACACTGCCCGTAGATTCAGGCACCCATAGACGACCGGATCCGCGCTTTTGGGCGGCAGTGAAATCTCGGATGTGCCCAGCAGGGAAATCTCAAATTTTGTTCCGAATTCAACGTTGACGATAACCACGGATTCCACCATGCCAAAGGAAGTAAACTTAATTCCTGCTGTGAGAAAATTCATACCTTCACACGGTTCTATATGGTCACTCAGGGTCGTAAGCGCATCCGCCGCTCCTGTCCCCGGCTTTAAGGTCTTGCTGGTTCCTCTTGCAGCCGCCACAAAAGGAAACTCCCTCACCCCGGAAAGCTCCGGTATCCTGATCCTGCGGTTCAGTCCGAATCCTGCACAGAGACCCGTGATATAAAAACACGGCGGTCCCCCAAACGCATAGTCAAGCATCAGATAGACAAAAAAGGAGGGCTTGTCCGTTTTTTCCGTCAACCCGTAGGAACCCAGAGCTAGAAAAGAAAACTTCTCAAATGCTACCGTAAGTTCTCCGTTATAGAGCCGCCCCGGCTTTGCCACATACAATCCACCGGAGATCATCAGCGGAGATTTTTTAACGGTCACTGCCATTCCCTTTAACCCAAATCGGAACTCAAATTTCGGACCCGGCTTGATGGCAAGAGAGAGTTCCATGAAGGTAAGTGTCAGAACAGAGAGGGTGATCCCTGCGTCCAGACAAACTTGAATGGCTCCATCTTTAAATACCCCTCCCACTCGTTTTACAAAACAGGGACCGATTTTTTTGTTTAGTTCCATCCAGTGGATACTGCTTTTTTCTTCTTTGGAAGGAACCGGCGGCTTTGGTTCCTCAATGGCCTGTTCGGGAGGTTTTACCTCCTCGTCTCCAAACTTATATGCAATTCCCGAAAATCTGGCTTCTATGAGGCACTGTCCCTGCAGCCCTCCCTGTTTTTGATAGGAAGCCTGCATATAATGGACCTTGATAGTGTCCTGCTCTCCTAAATATTTGCCCATCACTGGCAGATCATGAAGCTTACAGGAAATTTCGGGATATAATCTAAGACTATAAATTTCTTCCTTCATTTTTGCGGCAAACACAAGCCTTTGATTCTCTGTGGTACTGATCTCCATGAAGATCTGCTTAGGCCCGGCTTTATACATCACACCAGCCCGCCCAAGTTCCAGCTCCCAGTTAAGAAATTCCGGCAGACTCACAGACAGGCTTTTTACCATATCCGAAAGACTCAGCTTGTGATACTTTTTATTCTCCCAGCCAGCTCCAAGACAAAGCCCATCTTCCCCATAGACAATGGACGCCCGGAAAGGTTCCCCGGCGATCTGTACCCTCGTTTGAAGTGCTGCCTGAAGCTTTGCTTCCTCTGCCACGCCGTCACCTCCGCCTGCAAGATTGCGCCATCAGCTTCAAATAAACAAAAAGATCCCTCAATCATTGAAGGATCTTCTAAAAATGAATTTATGTATTTGTGCCTGTTTAAACTCCTGATGTCATGTATTTTTACGAAGACCCTGCAGTTTTTTACAATGCTTGTGTTTTACTATATCGGGGCCTTCGAATTTTTTCAATCATTTTCTGTCAATAACCGATCAGGATAAGTGAATGACTGATGTCAGATAAGATTTCCATTCTGTCTCTGGGTAACTGCCCTTAGGACTTTTTCTTTGATCTCCCTATATTTTTTCTCCGGAATAGGAAGCTCAATCCCTTGATATATGACAAGATGGTACCTTCTGATGCTTATGATATATCTGGAATTCACAATAAAACTCCTGTGAAACTTTATAAACCCTTCACCTAACTTTTCCTCCAGCTTGGAGATCGACTCCCTGGACAAAATATCCCTGTGCAGACAATGGATCACACTGTCCGTATTTTCTGCCTCTATATATACAATTTCTTTATTCCATATCACATGAGTCTGATCGTTTTTCCCGCAGACGATGAGACGCCGCCGCTTTTGTCTGAGCAGCCTTTTTACATATTGGAATGTTTCTTTTCCTGCTGAATGCGGAAAGTATTCGTCTATTTTCTGAAACTCAATCGGATTCGAGACATGAAAATGCAACAGCCAAGACTGCCTATCCTCTGTCTTCCATATAAAAGTGATACGCTGCACGGCGCTGAGTATCTCGTCGCTCTCCCGCGAGGTGGCAACCTTCATCCACCCTGTCACGATATACAGATTGTCGCTATTGATTACGGTTTGAAATTCATTCTCAAGAATCTCACATATGGGCACATCAATCTTCCTGATGTACTCGGAAACATTTTTCCGTCCGTTGATGTACTGTCCGTCCGCCGCGCCGATCCATGTCACATCTGAGTGAAGTTTTTTAATGATCTTTTCCGGATCCTGATGATAGAAAGCCTCCATCACTTGTCTGGTCAGTTCTTCTGCCTGATTACCAACTGAGATCATATCCAGTCCTCCTTTTCGTTGCGCCGGGTTTCCCCGGGAAATATAAGTCCACAGCCTGTATTCTCTCTTTTCCATTATATCACATTTAGTATTGGTCCCTGATTTGGCCTGGATAAACGTTACAATGTCATGATAAACCAGGTCGTAATGGTACTATTTGGCAGCTATTTTCAGCCAAAAACCTTGTATAATTTTAGTAAAAGGACGTTTTATGTCCAACTTCTTTGACACATTTTTTTATAAAAATCAACATGTATTTTCTACCATTGAATTGGAAACATCTATTTTTCTATATATAATGATTACTGCACAAAAGAAATCTAAAGAAAAGGAGGAAGGCAATGTCATTATTTTCCGAGAAACTTTCTTACTATATCAAGAAATCCAGATTGACACTGCTTTACTTATCCTCAGTCAGCAATTTTGACGTCAGTTATATATCAAAAATAAAAAAAGGGGAACGTCTCCCCAGAAAGAAGGAACATCTGGTTTCTCTCATCAACGCACTTCGGCTGTCTCCTTCTGAGAAAGAAGATTTATGGGATGCTTATAAGATTTCCTTGATTGGAGAGGATCAATTTCTTCAATATCAGGCAGTGAAAAAGTTTCTGTCATCAATCTCCGGTTTCAACGGTGATTATGCCATCTGCAAGTTTCAACATAGTCCTCTCACCAATTCTGTCTATTATGGGAAAACAGATGTCAATCATATTGTGAAGGCGGTGTTAGAATCGGAGACATCCAAAGAAAACGGTTTTATCCGGATTGTTGCCCAGCCCGACTATCAGTTTTTAATGGATGTTCTTGTCTCTGTCAGCCTGAGCTGCCCTCAAATGGAGATTACACAGATCATCTGTCTTCAGACCGGTTCTGAAGCTGATAAGCTAGTGTATAATGTGGAGAGCCTCCGGTCCATGTATCCGCTGCTGTCATATTCCGATTCATACTGTGCCAAGTATTATTATGATGATGTTCCTGCTCATATTAACCATATGAATGTAATGCCATTTTTCGTTTTAACCAGCAGCTATACCGTATCTCTGTCCGCTGATTACACCCTTGCTGATATATCATCAGATGCCAATCGGCAGGCACTGTATACTTCGATTTTTCAGCAAATGTTATCTTGTACGGATAATCTCATATGCAGGGACAAGGATTGTTCTTTTCTCCCCAAGAACCCGGTAGAATATACTTCCAGTGAGACGCCTGATTTAGCAGTTCTGTCAGCCGTTCCCTTTCTTTTGCCTTTTTATTCTGAGAGAGCTTTGAAGGAAATGGTTAGGAAAGACATCTACGATTTTGAATCCACCACGGAAGCTGTGCTAAGATACGCACAAGGGATAAGAAAGATCATGCAGGCCTCCTCTAAATTCCTTTGTTTCTTTACAGAAGAGGGGTTTGAGGAATTCCTTCAGAGCGGTTATCTGCCCGGGCTTTCAAAAGATTTATTTAATCCTCTAAGAACAGGGGATACGATTTATGCCCTGAAACAGTTTTGTTCCAAGCAGGAGCTTCGTCATCAGACTCCCCTGCTGCTGAAACCAAACTGTATCACCCTCAGCAGTAATTTCAGGCTTTTTTCAGATACTTGTTCCAACGCTCTTGTGTTTCGGACCGCTAAACCATTTTTGTTAGAAGAACATAGTCTTGCTGTTTCTATCAGAGACTTTTTCAAACACGTCATTGAGAGCGAAGAGGTATATTCCGCTTCAGAAACACTAAAATATATCCAAAAGCAGATTCTTTCTCTGGAAAGACAGTAAAAGACCGGGAAACTGAACTTCCCGGTCTTTTTTATCTATCTATATTTTTTCTGTGCCCTTCTTCCGAACCAGACAGACACACTAGTCCCTATGACCCAGCCGATAGACCAGGCTGCTGCGGCCTG